>Ga0256840_1000944_pt1 | contig 28626 bp, 27 predicted proteins | sample 355202metaG_FD_185969 | JGI IMG/M metagenome (GOLD analysis project Ga0256840, IMG submission 185969) | Hydrothermal vent microbial communities from Mid Atlantic Ridge, Atlantic Ocean - 355-202 | ecosystem: Environmental > Aquatic > Marine > Hydrothermal vents | place: Atlantic Ocean: Mid... | reverse complement strand
TGGATTACGGTCTGCACCGCAATGACTTGTAACTTGGATAAGCGACATCGCCCCATCCACATGGCTCAGTATTTTAAACCCGTAGGGTCGGTGTAGCGCAGCGCAACCGACCATAATGGCACGATGTAATTGGTCGGTTACGTAAACTCCACCGACCCTACGGGAGAGAATGCATACGTAGAATTACAAAAGGGCAAAAAAATAGGGGGGTGGCAAATTTAATGATAATTTGTCACCCCCCATGTTTTTTGCCCTTTTATAATTTTTCTACTGTTCGAAATATTTCTCTTGGTTTAAGTTTTTTGTATTAGTTTTGTGTTTATGTTATTTCGTTTGTGTGTGTGATGTTAGCTATATGGAGATGGGGGACAGATGGCTAATATTCATTTCATGTTTATGCAATACCCAATTTAACATAATATATATTATGCGCAGTTATATGGCTTTATGGTAGGGTGCATATATGGCCTTATACTCTTTTATTTGTTTACATTTTTTGTGGATTTATTTTATAAGCCAAACAAACGATTAAAGTTCTTTGTAGATTCTTGTGCTATTTTTTCATAGCTACATTGGCGTAAGTCTGCCATTTTTTCTGCGACATATTTTACGTATGCTGGTTGATTTGGTTTGCCACGTTTTGGTGTTGGCGCTAGCCATGGCGAATCTGTTTCTATCAGGTATTTGTCAGCAGGAACTTTTTTGGCAACTTCTTGAAGCTCTTTAGCTGATTTAAATGTTACGATTCCTGAAAATGATATATAGAAGTTTAAGTCCATAGCTTGTTGGGCGGTTTCCCAATCTTCTGCAAAACAATGCATCACACCACCGACTTTATCGGCATTTTCTTCTTTTAATATCCGTATGGTGTCTGCTCGTGCTGAGCGTGTATGAATGATGAGTGGTTTATTTGTTTTAATGGCGGCGCGAATATGTGTTCTAAATAGATCATGTTGCCATGTCATATCGTCATCTTCACAGCGAAAATTATCTAAACCAGTCTCTCCTATGGCGATGACTTCTTTGTGTTGTGCTAGTTGTATAAGTTCGTCGACGCTGGGCGCGTAGGAGTCTTTGTGAGTTGGATGTACGCCCACCGAACAGTAGATGTTCGGGTATTCGTGGGCGGGCTTTAGTACGTCGTTGAAGTGTTCTGTATCGATACAGACGCACAAAAACTGGCTGACATCAAAGTCTTCTGCGGCTTTTATCATTTCCGAGAAGTTGTTGTTAAATGGTTCTAGGTCTACTTTATCAAGATGGCAGTGTGAATCTGTCAGCATACTATGATTGCCTACGCTTTGATTAAAGCGCAGTATTATAACGTGTTTTTAGTAAAAACGTACTAACGGTGGAACGTTTGCTCTGTTTCCGAGCATGGTTTCGATTATTAGTTTTACTTTTGCTCTGGTTGTTCCTGCAAATTGTATTCCGAGACCTTGGGTGCCACGTTCGCAAGATTCGGGTGCAATCCACACGACTTTACCTGGAATTGCTAATTTTTTATTGGTGGATTCTAGATGCATGGATACCACGACCTCATCTCCAAAATTATGATTTGTTCCTTTCGTAGGAACGAAAATCGCGCCACCTCTTATAAATGGCATATAGCTTGAATGAAGGGCTGCATCATCTCTTAGTTTAAGGTTTAGTAACGTCCTTTGTACTTTTTCTTGAGTAGGAGCTTGTTGAGGTGTTTTTTGTTGTGTTTGTGTATTCATGTGATTGGTATTATTTATTAAAATTATTATACGGGTGCTGGTGCTACCTAAATTTTAGCCAGTATTCTTATTATGTTCGGGTTATTGACTGGCTTGTAGCCATAACAGTAGCATATTCTCTAAAAACATTAGAGAATTAACCGATGTATGGATATATTGTTTTTGGGTGATGAGTTGTTGATACAGTTGCCAGTGTTGTTGTGTAGCTATATGTTTATCTAATTTTTCTAAAATAGTTGCTATTTCGCTTTTTTTCTTCTCTTTGTTTTTTTGTAAGATACTGTTTTTTATTGATTTTTCTGACCAGACTATTTGCCAGTTAAGTATTGCAGATTGGTCGTACTTTTCCCATTTTTTTGCGATGTCCGTCACGGGCTGTTGATAAGTACATATGGCTAGTAAATCTTGGGCTAGTTCTACCCTACTTTTTACATCATCTTCACTTAGTGTTAGGGCTGTTAATGGCTGACCGTTTGCCATTTCTAAGAGCTCTTCTGGGTTGGTGGTATTGCTGTGTTGTTGCTGTTGCATCCATGATAAAGCTTGTGTTTTTGTCGGGTTGGGAAGCGTTAATATTTGACAACGACTTTTGATGGTGGGGAGTATTTTACTAAGATTTGATGCAACTAAGATGATAATTGTGTTACTGGCGGGCTCTTCTAATGATTTTAATAGGCTATTTGAGGCATTGTTATTCATGCGTTCAACGGGGTTTAGCAGTATTACGCGATAGGCATTATAGCTTCTTGTGTAACTAATAAAATCTGACAGTTTTCTTATTTGGTCAACGGCAATTTGTTGTTTGTCTTTTAATAATTCAATGCTCATAAAGTCTGGATTGGCATCAGCTTGATAAGTTTTGCATGATTTACATTTTTGACAGGCTTCGTTGTTTACGGGTGAAGTACATAACAATGCAGTGGCTATTCTTTTTGCGAAATCTAGTTTTCCGGTACCATCGCTACCCGCTATTAATAGGGCATGGGGTAGGTGATTTTGTGCTCGAGCAGTTACAAACTTGTCCCATGTGCTGTTGTGCCAAGGGTATGTGTTTAATGAATATGACATGATCTTTAGATGAGTGTATCTAGGATGCTAGAAATTTGTTGCTGAACGCTTTTAAGATCAAATTGTGCGTTGATGATGCGATAACGATTTGGGTCTGATTCTGCCATTTTAAGGTATTGTGTTCTTACTCGATTAAAAAAATCAATATGTTGCTGTTCGAAGCGGTCTGTCTCTCCCCTGCTTTGTGCTCGTGCTAAACCAATATTGGCTTCTAAATCAAACAAGAAGGTATAGTCTGGACGTAATTCCCCTTGAACTAGGTTTTCAAGTAGTTTGATATTATTCATGTCGATGCCACGCCCTGCCCCTTGGTATGCATAGGTCGCATCGGTAAAGCGGTCACATAAGACCCATTTTCCTTGTTTTAAGGCTGGCAGTATTTTACGGTTGATATGTTCTGCCCTTGCTGCAAACATTAATAATAATTCGGTTGTGTGATGCATTTCAGGTAGATCATTTGAGATGAGTATTTCTCTAATGGCTTCTCCTGTTGTCGTTCCACCTGGTTCGCGAGTGAGTAAGATCTCATGGCCTTTTTCTTGAATTTTTTCGGCTATAAACTCAATATTGGTTGTTTTTCCTGCTCCTTCTACTCCTTCGAAGCTAATAAAAATCCCCTTTCTATTATTATCATCTTTAATCATTATTGGCCGCCTTTATAGCGCTTGGCTTTACCATCTAAAAGGTACTTTATAACGGCTTTTTTATGTTCTTTATAGGTTTTAGAAAAGTGAGATTTACTGCCACCTTTTGCAACAAAGTAGTATATATCACCTTCAGCAGGTGAAAACACAGCCTTTATAGATGCTGCACTTGGAGTTGATATGGGGGTGGGTGGTAGGCCTTTTCTTGTATATGTATTGTAGGGTGTATCTTTTCTTAAGTCTTTTTTACGGATATTGCCTTTGTATTTATCCCCCATTCCATAAATTACGGTTGGGTCTGTTTGTAATAACATATCTTTTTTAAGGCGATTTATAAAAACTCGTGCTACTTTTCCTCTATCGTCTGGGTGACCCGTTTCTTTCTCTATTATTGATGCAAGAATGAGTGCATCGTATGGGGTGTTAATACCTTTGAATGGTGTTCTGTTTTTCCATTGATCGTTTAGAATTTTTAGCATAGCGTTATGGCTTCGCTGTAAGAATTCTAGGTCTGTTGTACCTTTTGGGTAACTATAAGTATCGGGGAAGAACCACCCTTCTGGTTGGTGGTGTTTATATTTTGTATCAAGTTTAGACATGATGTTGTTAAAATCATCTTCGCTTAACGTGTGCTTGATATTTTTATCTGCCTTTATTATTGCGACAAGCTCTTTAAAATTCTTGCCTTCTGGTAACCTTGTTTTGTACTGAAGTGTTTTTCCCTTGGTAAAGAGTGTTAACACCTCTTCTGGAGTCATACCTTTGTTAAGTTTGTACTCCCCTGCTTTTATTTTGGAAGCTTGTTTATTTATTTTGGCTAATAGAGAAAAATACAAAGAAGGTTGAATAATGTGCTTGGATTCTAAATCATTAGCGACTGTTCTAATATTGCTACCTTTTTTTATTTCAAAGCTTTTAATATCTTTAACCAGCTTGAATTTTTTAAAGCTGGTAAACTCTGTATAGGCATAAGCTGCAATCCCACCCCCTATCACTAAGATGAGGGGTAATAGAACTTTAAAAATAAACTTCATAGCGTGCCTATTTTCATTATTTTAAATTGCAATCTTGTGGTGAGTTGTTAAAGTCTATAGCTTGATTCACAAGCTATATCTTTTTAAAGATTAGCGTTCCATTTGTACCACCAAAACCGAATGAGTTACTCATGGCAACATCAATTTTTGCATCACGTGCGGTATTTGCAACATAGTCCAAATCACATTCTGGGTCTTGGTTATCAATATTAATGGTGGGTGGTAAAATTTGATCACGTATCGCTAATACGCTAAAGATAGCTTCGATACCACCTGCAGCACCTAATAGGTGCCCTGTCATGGATTTTGTTGAGCTGACAGCTAACTTATAAGCATGATCACCAAACGCTCTTTTAATCGCATTGGTTTCTGCCACGTCACCAGCAGGTGTTGAGGTGCCGTGTGCGTTAACGTAATCAATATCTTCTGGATTTAAACCTGCATCATTTAGGGCGTGTTCTATACAACGCGCAGCACCTTCACCATCAACAGCAGGTGATGTCATGTGATAGGCATCACTACTCATACCAAAGCCCACTAACTCACACATGATTTCAGCCCCACGTGCTTTAGCAAATTCGTATTCTTCAAGTACTAAGACACCAGCACCATCACCTAGTACAAAGCCGTTGCGGTCTTTATCCCACGGACGGCTAGCAGCTGCGGGATCATCATTGCGTGTTGATAAAGCTCGCATTGCGGCAAAACCACCTATACCTAATGGTGTGGTACACATTTCTGCTCCACCACCTAGCATGACATCCGCATCACCATAGCTAATCATTCGTGCGGCATCACCTATGCTGTGTGTTGCTGTTGCACAGGCTGAAACGGGTGACATGTTATGGCCTTTTAAGCCCAACATGATTGAAATATTTCCAGCAACCATATTAACAATTGCACTAGGTACGAAGAAAGGTGAAATTTTTCGAGGCCCACGTTCTACATATACTTTGGTATCACGTTCAATTGTTCCAATTCCGCCAATACCAGAACCAACGATTGTACCGATGCGAGTTGCATTCTCTTCTGTTACTTCTAGACCTGAGTCTTTCATGGCATCAAAAGCTGCACCTACACCATAATGGATGAAAGGATCCATTTTTTTTAGGTCTTTTTTTGGTATGTAGTCTGTAGCTGTGAAGTCATCAATATTACCTGCAATTTTTACAGAAAAATCCGTTGTATCAAAGTATTCTGGTGGGATTAAGCCGATGCCACTGACACCATTGGTAATATTACTCCACGCTTTTTCTATTGTTGATCCTACCGGTGAAACGATTCCTATACCTGTAACTACTACGCGACGTTTTGACACAAGATAATTCCTATTTTTAATTTCTAGTACGCTTTAAATTCTTATTATTGGTGAAAACTTATAGAATTTAAAGTTAATTTACATCTTTAGTTATACAAAAAAAAACCGCAGAAACCATCAGCAATCGTGCCAACAGTTCTACGGTTTTTTATAACTATATAAATAATATGAGGGGTTATATTAACCGTTATTATTATTTACGTAATCGATTGCTAACTGAACTGTTGTAATTTTTTCAGCATCTTCGTCTGGGATCTCAGTACCAAACTCTTCTTCTAAAGCCATTACAAGCTCAACAGTATCAAGTGAATCTGCGCCTAGGTCATCAACAAAAGAAGCGGCATTGGTTACTTCTGACTCATCAACGCCTAACTGCTCAACTACGACACTTTTTACGCGTGCTTCAATATCACTCATGATAAATAATTCCTTAAATAATAAAAAAATAAAACTATACGGTAAACCGTAAATTTGGATTGCTAATAAACAAAAAACAATCCACTAAAAAATAATCTGGGGCTATTGTAGAGAAATTCAAGCCACTACACAATTAGTGTTTATGAGTATTTTGGGATAGTTTATAAGCTTAATGCTCTTATGACATATACATGCCACCATTTACGTGCAAAGTTTCACCTGATATATATGCGCCCATATCTGATGCTAAAAATAATACAGCATTTGCGATATCTTCTGGCTGCCCTAGTTTCCCTAAAGGAATATTTTCTAATAATTTTCCTTTAATATCATCGGATAGCTCTTTTGTCATGTCTGTATCAATAAAGCCAGGTGCTACTACATTGACTGTTATATTTCGTGAGCCAATTTCTTGTGCTAATGATTTTGAGAAACCAACTACTCCAGCTTTTGCTGCTGCATAATTTGCCTGACCAGCATTACCTGTAGAGCCAACGACAGATGAAATTGATATGATGCGGCCAGTGCGTGCCTTCATCATGCCACGTAAACAACTTTTACTTAAACGGTAAACAGATGTTAGATTGGTGTTTATGATGTCATCCCACTCATCTTCTTTCATGCGCATCATCAAGTTATCTCGGGTGATACCTGCATTATTTATTAGAATCGTGATAGCTCCGTATTCGGCTGTTACTGTTTTTATTAAATCTGCAATTGAGTCGGTATCGGTTACATTTAGAACCATCCCAACTCCTTTTATGTTTGAAGCGTTGAAATAGTTGGTAATTGAACTCGCTCCTGCTTCTGAGGTTGCTGTACCAATTATGGTTGCGCCCGCTTTACCCAAAGTTTCTGCTATTGCACGTCCAATTCCCCTACTTGCACCTGTTACTAAGGTTACTTGCCCTTCTAAATTTATCATTTCGTATCCTCTATTTTTTGTTCTATTCCATTTTGTATTAAATAATTACCAAAAATTTTTATGCTTCACACATAGCCAATGCTTTTTCCAATGAAGCTGTATCACTGACGCAAATATTACCCAGTGCTCGATTGATTCGCCTATTTAACCCAAATAGTACTTTACCAGGACCAAATTCAATGATGGAGTCAGCAGAATACTCTGAATTTAGGTTATTTATAGTATCGACCCAGAGTACGGGCTGGTAAAGCTGTTTTGCCAATGCATCTTTTTGTGCTTGTTTATTATCATAACTTTTAGCTTCAAAATTTTGTATAACAGGAAACTTTGGATCTAAAAAAGGCGTATCGCTGAGTGTTTTTTCAAGTTCAGATGCTGCATTTTTTAATAAACTACAGTGTGATGGAACACTGACTGGGAGTTTTATCGCACGTTTAGCGCCAGCTTCGCTTAGTTTTTCGATTGCATAATCAACGGCGTTGGTATCGCCAGCAATAACTACTTGACCAGGTGAGTTAAAATTAACGGCTTCTACGATACCTTTGGTGCTAGCATCAGCACATATTTTTATAATTACATCATCTTCTAAGCCAAGAATTGCAGCCATTGCACCAGCTCCTTCTGGTACAGCTTGTTGCATTAGTTGTGCGCGTTGCGAAACTAAATTTATGGCATCTGAAAAATCAATGGCACCACTTGCAACTAAAGCAGAGTATTCGCCAAGGCTATGTCCTGCCATTCCTACTGGCAAACAACCACCTTGAGAAAGCCAGATACGCCAGACTGAAATGCCTGCTGCTAACATTATAGGTTGAGTATTTTCTGTGTGATTTAGGGCGCTAGCATCTTCATCTTTAGTAATAGCCCAGAGGTCTTTCCCTAAAGCATCGGAACCTTCTTGAAAGGTATTTTTTATTTCATCAAAATTTTCTGCTAAATCTGATAGCATTCCAACGGATTGTGAACCTTGGCCTGGAAATACGGCAGCAAACTGCATAGTGTTTATCCTTATTTACATTAGAGTTTTAGATGAGTTTCAATATAAAAGCTCTTATTGAATTTTATTAAAGCGCCCATATAATATTGGTTCTTGTGTGATTTTGCACAGGTTAATTATGACCTATCTCGTAAATACAGTGTTAAGGTCATTTGATGTATGATAGGTAGACTTAAAAAAGTGCTTGTTTATTAAGACAAGTAATGGATAATACGCCGATTCTCAGTGGAGCAGTAAATAGTAGTATGGCTAAAGAAGAAAGTATAGAAATGGAAGGAACGGTAGTTGAAACTCTACCTAATACAACCTTCAAAGTTGAATTAGAAAATGGACATGTTGTTAATGCCCATATTTCTGGTCGTATGCGTAAAAATTATATTCGTATACTCACGGGTGATCAGGTCACCGTGCAATTAACACCTTACGATTTAACAAAGGGTCGTATCACTTATCGTAGCAAATAAATTCTATAAATAATTCACTACAAAAAAGGCAACCAATGGTTGCCTTTTTTTGGGTTTGTTTTTAAAACATAGTATATATTTTTGTCACCCCCCCTGTTTTTAGTCATTTTGTAATAATAGATTATAAAATGACTAAAAACAGGGGGGGGGGTGACAAAACACGCTTAAAATATATCTGGCTACGCCTTAATATGATGAAACTGTATTTTATACCTTTGCTGCAGCTTTTTTATCATCATAATTCAGCGTGAGCTTGTTTGATTTTTCAGAGATACGAACGGTTCCACCTTCGTTACTTAATTGACCAAAGAGCAACTCATCTGCTAAGGGTCGTTTGATATTTTCTTGTATTAAACGTTCCATTGGGCGTGCTCCCATTGTTACATCGTAGCCTTCTTTGGCTAGCCAACGTTTTGCTTTACTATCAACAATCATTGTAACTTTCTTCGCATGTAGTTTTTCTTCAAGGCGAATTAAGAACTTATCAACTATAGAGACTATAACCTTTTCATCCAATGGCTTGAACTGAATAACACCGTCTAAACGATTTCTAAATTCAGGAGTGAACACCTTTTCTATGGCTTTCATTGTATCCATTGTATGATCTTGCTTCGTGAAACCCATTGAGCTACGGCTCATGTTCTCTGCACCTGCATTACTGGTCATTACAAGAATCACATTTCTGAAATCTACTTTACGGCCTGTACTGTCTGTTAAGAAACCACTGTCCATAACTTGAAGCAAAAGATTAAACACATCAGGATGAGCCTTCTCTATTTCATCTAACAATAGAACAGCATGAGGTGTTTTATTAACAGCATCTGTTAAAAGTCCTCCATCATCAAAACCAACATAGCCTGGAGGTGCACCAATTAAACGCGATACTGTATGACGCTCCATATATTCTGACATATCAAAACGAATAAGCTCGATACCTAAGTTTTCAGCAAGCTGCATTGTAACTTCAGTCTTGCCAACGCCTGTTGGGCCAGCAAATACAAATGATCCTATTGGTTTTGTATCTTCACGTAAGCCTGAGCGAGACATTTTGACGGCTGTCACAAGTTGATCAATTGCCATATCTTGACCGAAGACTACACGTTTAAGGTTAAGATCAAGATTGCGCAGGACTTCCATATCTGAACTTGATACTGTTTTAGGTGGTATACGAGCAATTTTTGCAACAATTGCTTCAACATCACTCACAGTGATCTTCTTTTTACGTGTCGCCTTGGGTTGAAGCTGGCGGTTTGCACCTGCTTCATCAATTACGTCAATGGCTTTATCAGGTAAAAATCGATCTGTAATGTAGCGTTCTGCCAATTTTACCGCAGATTCTATCGCTGGTAGTGTGTACGAAACATTATGATGTTCTTCAAATCGGCTCTTTAGGCCTTTTAATATTTTGATGGTTTCATTGATACTTGGTTCATTAATATCGATCTTTTGAAAGCGACGTGCCAGCGCCCTCTCCTTTTCAAATATACTGTGATATTCTTGAAAAGTTGTCGATCCAATACATTTCAGTTCACCTGTTGCCAGCATAGGTTTAAGTAAGTTTGATGCATCCATCGTGCCACCAGAAGTTGCACCAGCCCCAATCATTATATGAATTTCATCAATAAAAAGAATGGCATGTTCTTCTTTCTTAATTTGATTTAATACGCCTTTTAAGCGCTTTTCGAAATCACCACGGTATTTTGTGCCTGCTACTAAAGCGCCTAAATCAAGGGAGTAAATTATGGCTTCTTGTAAAACTTCAGGGACTTCTTTATCCACGATACGTTTTGCTAGTCCCTCTGCAATCGCTGTTTTTCCTACGCCGGACTCACCTACTAATAATGGGTTGTTTTTTCGACGACGGCATAAAACTTGAACGGTACGTTCTACCTCATCTTCTCGGCCTATTAAGGGGTCAATCTTGCCTTGAATTGCAGCTTCATTGAGATTTACTGAAAATTGCTCAAGTGGGCTTTGCTTTGCATCCCCCTCTTCCGCTTCTTCAGCGGACGTTTCATTTTGGTTTTGGTCATCTATTTCATCAAGAGTGAAATCCGAAAGCATGGTTTCATCTTTATGGATATCATGTGAAACGTAATTGACAAGATCTAGGCGAGTCATATCTTGACGGCCAAGATAGTAAACAGCATGTGATTCAGGCTCCCCAAAGATAGCAACAAGGATATTTTCACCTGTAACCTCACCTTTACCAGTGGCTTGAACATGGTAAACAGCACGTTGTATTACTCGCTGAAAACCAAGTGTTGGTTGTGTCTCTCGTAAATCAGTTTCGGATAGGAGAGGGGTATTATCTTCGATGTAGCTATCAAGTTCGGTTTGTAGAACGGGAATATCAACGCCACAGGCCCGTAGTGCCTTTGCAGCGGAGGGATTGTTTGTCATGGAGAATAATAAATGTTCAACCGTGACAAACTCATGATGTCGATCACGCGCATCTCTGAATAGTTTATTGATTGAATATTCTACTTCTGTACTTAACATATTATTCTCCTTTTATTTGCCCTAGATTAAAATTAGCGAGACTAAAATTAATCTTGTTCCATAGTACACAACAATGGGTGTTCATTTTCTCTAGCATAATCATTAACCATTGTAACTTTTGTTTCTGCTATATCTTGAGAGAAAACACCACAAACACCTTTCCCTTTTGTGTGTACATTTAACATGATTCTTGTGGCTGTCTCTTCATCCAAGTTAAAAAAGATGCTTAGAATTTCAACTACAAACTCCATAGGAGTAAAATCATCGTTATTGAGTATAACCTTATAGCGTTTAGGTTCTGCTACATCTGGGCGGGATTCCAATACCACCAAGCCAGAATCATGATCATTTTCATCATCTGAATGGTTTTTTATCATGCTTATCATATCTATGTTAGAAATTGTATTCATTGCAATTATTTACTACTCATTTAATCCATATGGGTAATCATTTGATCACCAAATTCAGAGGTACTTACTTCAGTGGCATCAGGCATTTGAACGGAAAAATCAAATGTGACTTTTTTCGCTGCTATCGCACCTGATAATGCTTTAACAACAAGATCAGCAGCGTCTAACCACCCCATATGCCTCAACATCATTTCTGCTGATAATATAATTGACCCTGGGTTAGCTTTGTTTTGTCCTGCAATTGGTGGAGCTGTTCCATGTGTTGCCTCAAATAACCCAATGGTGTCTGATAAGTTAGCTCCTGGAGCAATGCCAATTCCTCCGACCTGTGCAGCAAGTGCATCAGAAATATAATCACCATTCAAGTTTAAGGTTGCAATAACATCGTATTCTGTAGGGTACAGCAAAATATTTTGTAAAAACGCATCAGCAATCACATCTTTTATAATGATTTTTTTGCCTGTTTTGGGGTTATCAAAACTTAACCATGGGCCACCATCTAATTCTGTAGCTCCAAACTCATTACGCGCAAGATCATAGCCCCATTGTTTAAATCCACCTTCCGTGAATTTCATTATATTGCCTTTGTGCACTAAGGTTAAGCTTGGTTTATCATTATCAATGGTGTACTGAAGTGCTTTTCTAACTAGTCTTTCAGTACCTTCTTTTGAAACGGGTTTAATTCCGATACCTGACGTATTAGGAAAGCGAATTTTTGTAACCCCCATTTCATTTTGTAAAAAATTAATTACTTTTTTAACATCTTCGGAACCACTTTCCCATTCAATCCCTGCATAAATATCTTCCGAATTTTCACGAAATATAATCATGTCAGTTTTTTCAGGTTCACGTAAAGGGCTAGGAGTTCCTTGGTAGTATCTTACAGGGCGCATACATGTGTACAAGTCAAGTTCTTGACGCAGGGTCACATTTAAAGAGCGTATTCCACCTCCCACTGGGGTAGTCAATGGGCCTTTAATGGATACGACATAATCTTTTAATGCATCCATCGTTTCTTCTGGCATCCAGATATCTTCACCATATATTTTAGTTGCTTTTTCACCTGCAAAAATTTCCATCCAGTGGATTTTCTTCTTACCTGAATATGCTTTATCTACAGCAGCATCAATTACCTTTTTCATCACAGGTGTGACATCAATCCCGATACCATCTCCCTCGATGTATGGAATTATTGGCTCATCGGGTACGTTTATTGAAAAATCTGCATTACATGTAATTTTTTCACCAGTATCTGGGATTTTGATGTGTTGATAAGTCATTAAAAGTTACTCCATTAATATTTCTACAAAGATGGGGCTATTGTAGCTTATATCAAGCTAAATCCGTTTTTGTTTTTAAGGTTTTCTCTAATAATTAGAGAGCTGATTGAAACGTAGAATAAGATTCTTTATCAATGAATATAATTGATAGAGCTACCCCTAATAATCTGTTAAATTACGCTCCCATTATCATTTTAGCATCAGGATATATCAATGAAATACCATGTATACGGAATCGGAAACGCTTTGGTTGATAAAGAATTCGAAGTTACAGAAAAATTTTTATCCGATAATGGTATTGAAAAAGGTTTAATGACATTAATCGAGAAAGACCAACAAATTACTTTACTAGAAAATTTAAAAAAAGAGTTTGGACTAAAGAAACGTGCTGGTGGAGGTTCTGCTGCAAATACAATTGTCGCCATTAGCCAATTTGGAGGCAATACCTTTTATGCTTGTAAAGTTGCTGATGATGAAACTGGCGACTTTTACATGAAAGATCTTGCTGTTGCTGGTGTGGAAACAAAACTAGATCAAATTAAAGGTGATGGGGTTACTGGAAAGTGTCTTGTTATGGTTACGAGTGATGCTGAAAGAACAATGAATACCCATCTTGGAATCACCTCCGATTTTTCTGAAAATGATTTACATATTGAGGAACTCAAAAACTCTGAATACCTCTATATTGAAGGTTATTTAGTTACCTCTGATGTCTCTCGTAATGCAGCGATAAAAGCTCGTCAAATAGCCCAAAAAAATGGGGTGAAAACAGCATTTACCTTTTCTGATCCTGCAATGGTGACTTATTTCAAAGAAGGTGTGTCTGAAATTATAGGTGAAGGTGTTGATGTTCTATTTTGCAATGAAGAAGAAGCAAAAACTTATACTGATACAAGTAATTTAGATGATGCAATTAAAGCTTTGTCAGTAATAGCAAATAAAGTAGTCGTTACTTTAGGATCAAAAGGTGCAAAAGTTATTACTGACGATAAACATGTAGATATTGAGGCTAGTGTAGTAAAAGCAATTGATACAAATGGTGCGGGAGATATGTTTGCTGGCGCATTTATGTATGGTTTAACGCAGGGCATGAGTGATAGAGATGCTGGACTGTTAGCAAGCGAATCAGCTGCTCGTATAGTGGCAACCTTTGGAGCTCGACTAGACAAGGATGTGCAGCAAGGAATTTTGAGCCACTACATATCAAGTTAAGTTACTAAATTAAGTTATTCTTGATTTTTGTTATTTTCCCTATTTGATTTGGCAACAAGACGTTTGTATCGATTGAGAGTGACTCTATAGTCTTTTTGTACGGAGTCTTTCTCAACGATATTTTCGGTAATTGCCTGTTGGTAGATTTTTAGATTATCAATAATATTACTTACTTGTTTTTCTAAAGCTTCTGTTTGTTGAATTGTGCCAACTTGTTCTAAGCGTCTTTCAAGTACACCAAGCTTATCAGACTGAGCTTTATGTCTAGATTTTAGTAGGTCTATAGTTAATTGAGCCAGTCTTAATTTGGCATTATATGATTCAGTTAACTCTGCCTCATTATTGAATATATAAAGTAAACGGCTATCTTCTGCTTCTTCAATTCTTTTACGTTTTAATTTTTCAGCCTCAATTTTCTTTTGTTTAGCTTGTCTAATCTCAATTAACTGTAATTCACGTTTTCGTTTTGATGATAAAACTTCCTTTTTCAACATACCATTTTTACTAAGCTCAACATGGCCTAATTGTGAATCAGATGGAGGAATGCTATTGGAGTAGTGTACTTCTCCTTTAGAATCAGTCCAGCGATAATAAGCCGCATGCAATGAAAGTGGCATGATTACCAATATCAATACAAAAGTTTTAGAAAAAATGTTCATATAAATTATTATTGTTATTTTTAATATAGTTATTATTTAGTTAGTTCAAGATAACGCTTTAGATCTACTTTATAAGTTTTACTAAGTGTTACTCTTTCTTCTTTATTTTGCATTAAAGCTTTCTTGTACTGCCTTATTGTATCGGTGATATTAATAATTTTACTTTGTAAAGAATCTTTCCGTTCTTGATTTTTGACTATCGCATGTTTCTTTTCTATGGTTGCCAATCTTTTTTCAAGGATATGGGTTTGGGCATCTAAAATAGCAGCATTACCCTTCATTAAATTAATTTTATTAATAAATGATTTGGTAATTTCATCTTTATTTTCGTAGGTTGATAATAAATAGTTATCACGTTTTTTTAAAACAGCCAGTTCATCTTGTTTAATTTTTTCTAAAAGAGCAAGCTGTTCGCGCTTAGCTGAATTGGCTTCGTGTTCTTTCTTTGCCAGAGCATCAGCCTCAGGATCTATCGTTTTTTGTACAACACCATTTTTATTCATTTGTGTAACAGCCTTGCGCGATGCTGCAACAGGAATTTTATCAGAAAAGTGTACTTCACCATGTTCGTCAACCCAGCGGTACAAGCCCGCATGAGCAAAGGAGGATAGCAGTAAAAATAATGAAGCCGTAGCCGCAAAAGGTATTTTATTCATCAATCTAACCGTTTATTTTAATTATATAATGCCAACAACTTTATCAGATTATTATCATTTGTTTATTAATAACCGACGAATGACATAGGTCCATTCTTAAAAAAATCAGTTTTGGCTTGCAGTCAAATAATACTTTTGCGCATTATTATAAGAGATAAGCTCAATAGTCCTGACAAGAAACTAGTTAAAATAGCTAGAATTAAACGGGATGTTTTCTTTAAGACACGCACTGTACGTAATGCACTTTTACCAACTAATTTCATAAGCCCTTTTGTTTTATATCTATATTTCAAGCTAACTTTTTTAAGTTGACTTAGGTCATGTGGGGAGTCTACATATTTTAATAGATGAACAGCATCGGCTAAAGAAGTCGAGCTTCGAATGGAATTGATTTGCTCAGCTATCTTTCTAAGGGGTTTGATTGCATCAGGGTGATACGCTATTTTCACAGCACGTTGTAAATTCGGGATGTTATAATTGTTTTTTTTCAAGGAGCGTGTAAATAAAGGCCAGTCAAATACTTGCCTGCCTATTTTTATTAAGCTTTTTTGAAAGCCACGTGTAAGTTGCTGTGTCTTTACTGAAGCTTTGATGATGGATGTTCCTGCCTTTGCTGGTGCTGTAATTCCTCTAGTTCCAATAGTTAGAGCTGTCAAACCAAATCCTGCTCCAGATAGAAGAATAATTAATTCATCAACTTTTTCACATTTTTGGTGCTTTACATACTCAGATGTTAGATCTCTAGCATCACCGATGATTGTAAAGTCTGCAGCTACTGAACCAGCTATACCAGCAATATTAGAACTTTTACCTTTGAGAAAACCACTTGAAAAGTTACTTGCCTGTTTGATAAGTTGACGAAAGCTTGTGTCCTTTTCTTGTAACTCTGATTCAAGTTTTTTAAGATTAATTTCGCTTTTGAAAAGATCACTTGACTTGGCAATTTCTAAATACATTTTTGCATCATCAAACTCTGAAAGGTCGATGGATCTTCGTATTTCTTTAATCAGGGTGTCTTTCTTGACTGTTTTATTAATTATTTCATCTAGATCAACAAGTGTTTCTTCGTAGTCCCAATATTGCGTGACTTGATAGGCACTCAAAATAAAAAATGAGAGTGATGTTAGCAGTAAGAGTGTTTTAAGTGTTCTTCTAATTTGTTTGCTTTTCAAGAGCAACCCAATTTCCTTTAATTAAACCTTCGATAGGTTGAAAACGAGTTTTATAATTCATCTTACGACAATCTTTAATCCAAAAACCTGGGTACACATATTCCAAGTTTTGTTTTTGTGCGTAATCAATTTGCCAAAGGATTGCATACACACCTAAACTTCTATTATTTTCAGCGGGATCAAAAAATGTATAAACAGCAGAAAAACCTGATTTAACCTTATCAATAACAGCCACGCCTATTAAATTTTCCTTCTTTTTATCATTAAGAAAATAAAATTCAATAAATTGAATATCACACCAATCGGCTTCTAAGAAGCTTTCAACACCCTCGAAGTCTTCACTGTCATGTCGGCTAGATAAATAACGTTGATAAAGTGGTAGATATTCATCTCGAAAACCATCGTGATTAATTTTAACAACTAAATCTTTGTTTAAATTCCAATTACGTTTTTGACTACGACTACGTTTAAAATCAGCCACAGGAATTCGAGTTGTTATGCATTCTTGACAGGTGTGGCAATAAGGGCGATAAACTTGTTCTCCACTGCGACGAAATCCACTTTTAATGAGGTAATCGTAAATATCCGGAGTCATTTCATATTCAGGATCTACAACAGCATTACGTGCAATTAACCCTGGTAAATAAGAACATGGGTGCATACCTGTGGGGAATATTTTAAGTGGTTGATCTAGTTTCATAAGTTAATGTTAATCCCCTTTTAACAAGAGCCTTCAGAACATGCTGCTGCTCTTAGTCCTTCTGCATCAATGATCTGTAGTGTACCTTTTGATTCCTTAATGAAGCCTTTACGCTTCCAGTCTGAAAAAAAGCGGCTAACCGTTTCGATTGTCAAACCTAATAATGATCCTATTTCTGCACGGGATAAGGGTAAACTTAACCATTTTTCCCCACTAAGGTCAGCTGTTTTAAGGTCTTTATTTAAAGCATTGTTATCAGAGAGGCTTAAGCTCATAATAAAACTAGCCAACTTTTCTGATGCTTTTTTAGCACCTAGCTCTAATATCATGTCTTCTGTTTGGCGTAAATTCTTAATAAATCTTGCCATTATGGACGCATCTACTTCTTTGTATTTTTGTCTTAAAATACTAAGGTCTTTTAAAGGTAGCCGACAAACTTCAATATCGGTTAAAGCTGTGGCTGTATGATTATAATCTTCACCTGCAAATCCATCTAAGCCAAATAAATCACCTGCAACTAGTACACGAACAATTTGTACACGACCATCTGGTAGACTTTTAGTGATTTTAATCAATCCTTTACGTAAAGTGTATGCACTTTCTGCGCTATTACCATGTTGATGAAAAATAGACTCGCCTGAATCAAAGGTCATGACAGACGTGTGAAAATCTTTAATTGTTTCTTCTAATGTTGCGACAGGTATGTCAGAAAATATACTAAGATCGCGTACAGGACAAGTAAGACAATGCCCTTTACATTTAAGGTGGCCCATGATTTTTTACCAGATATTATTGTTGATCAACTATTTATTGCGCTATTCTAGCAAAATATCAAGGCATGCTACAGATTATTATATAAGCATTGATATTTATGAATAGCTTAAATTGGGGGATTTATGATTTGTAAAAAAATACCAACGTTTGTTTTAGTAATAAGTTTGTTACTGATTGGTTTGGTAAATTTTAGTGTTACTTATGCAAACAAAGAAGCATTTAGAAATAGTGCTTTTTCTTTTAATCTTGTAAATGCAGCTTTAGAGCGCTTATCCCATAAAGTTACTTACGATGGCAGTTATAAAGAAATAGATTTTCCATGGGGAGATGTGCCTGACAATATTGGGGTTTGTACCGATGTGGTTATCCGTTCATATAGAAAATTAGGAATTGATTTACAAGAACGTGTAAATATTGATATGACTAAAAGTTTTGATCAATACCCAAATCTAGCGAAATGGGATAGAACGGGACCTGATACAAATATTGATCATCGCAGAGTGTTAAATCTTCGGGTGTTTTTTGAAAGAGAAGGGGCTTCTGTTCCTATTACTAATAATAATGCAAATGATTATTGGCCTGGCGATATTGTAACGTGGGATATGATGCCAGGCATGCCTCATATAGGTATTATTACGCATAAAACGACTAAAGATCAGAAACGTCCTTTAATTGTTCACAATATGGGTAAAGGTCCAAAACTAGAAGATATTTTATTCACAATGAAGATTACTGGGCATTATCGTTATAGGCCGAATAATCAGCTTGATATTAGATTAAGTCGTAAATAATAAGAGTAATAATAACTGTTAAGCTTCCGTTAATTATGATGATGATATAACGGTATTTATAATTATTTTATAAAGATCGGGGAAGCAATGAGGGTCATGTTTTACAAACGTCCTCTACGACAAACGCTAGTAAGTTGTTTAGCTACTATAACGTTTTGTTTTAGTTTTTTTGTACCACAAATTGCGAGTGCAGAAATTATCAATATTCCATTGCAACGTGTTATTGCCACTCAGCCTATTACCAGCCTTGAAGTCATCGCGATTGTAAAGTCACTGCTTAATGGTCGTGTACTTTCTATTAAAAAGCAATCCAGCTATAGCAACCCAGACTGCCATACCGTTAAATTTCTTGAAGATAAGGGAGAGTTTCAAGTGATTAAGGTAGGTTGCTACACTGATAAATTCGCTCAAACTAAATCATAATAATCACCTTAAACTTTCGAGTATTATTATCGCATCATAAATTTTTCTTTCACTCTTGCTAACCAACGGTTAATATTAGAAAAATTGGGCTAATTAATATAAATCGGAATTATAAAAAACGGGGTTCTCTATGAGAGTACTAGTTGTCGAAGACGATACGGATATTCGCGAACAACTAATCGAATCACTACAGGCATCAGGTTATGTTGTTGATGCTGCAGCTGACGGTTCACAAGGCTTATACTACGCACTTGAATACCCTATCGACATTGCCATTGTTGATCTTGGGCTACCTGAAGTTTCAGGTTTAGAAATCATCAAGCAATTACGTAATAAAGGCCATGATTATCCAGTCATTATACTGACTGCAAGAACGCGCTGGCAAAATCGAGTTGAAGGTCTTGAAGCAGGTGCAGATGATTATGTTGACAAACCGTTTCATCATGAAGAGCTTCAAGCACGTATGCGTGCCCTCCTTCGACGTACAGGTCGTTGGTCACAAGCTGAGTTTACATGTGGTCCTATCCGACTCAACACATCAGAACAGCGCGTTCTTGTAAACGACGAAGAAATAACACTAACGGCTTACGAATATAAAGTTATCGAACACTTAATGATGCATGCAGGTGAAGTGATTTCTAAAACTGATCTCACAGAAAGTATGTACGATGATGATTCTGATAGAGACAGTAATGTAATAGAAGTATTCATTCGCCGTTTACGAATGAAACTTGACCCTGATGGTAATATTAATCCTATTGAAACTTTACGTGGTCGTGGATATCGCTTTACCCTTTCTCGTAATAATACTTAAAAATAAGCAATGAATTCACTTCGTAGTCGACAGTTTCTAAGTGCGCTTGCAATAATTGGTTTAGGTATTATTTTATTGGGTAGTGCGCTTTATTATGTAACCCAACACAAAATGCTTGAAGATGAAAAAACCTCATTAGGCGAAGCAGGTCTTGAAATAATGGGTTATCTTGACTTTAAGGATGGGAAGTTTGTCATTGATGATCATTCTAAAAATGATTTTTTAGCTTTTTTGATAAAACATGATTTTAGTAAATTAAGCTCTGAAAAATACGCGTATATTCAAAACACAGAAACTAGAAATATTGTCTGGCACAGCCAATACCCTTTTAATGATATTAGTGAAAGTCGATTTGCGAAAGATAAACAAAAAGTATTCACAACATTTTTATTAAAAATGCCACCCGAAGTTGAAGGTGTTGAAATACTTAATCCTAAAGATACACAAGGAAGAAATATATCAAAACTTGATGGCGCGGAAAATTACATCGTCTATGCCCGAGGTTTTAGCTATAAGCCTCATGGTAATTATCAACTGATACTTGCTAAATCTGCCGCTACTTTGCAAAAAGGTCGTGATGAAATAATACGGAATATATTTATACTTTTTTTAATTACCACAGTTTTGGTATTAATTTCTCAACTAGTGAGCAGTTACCTTGTAATCACGCCTATCAAGCAATTTGAGAATGAAATTTTGCAAATAGAGTCTGGAGAGCAACAGCTAATTAGCAAAAGTTACCCTACAGAACTTTCAGCTGTCAAAAGTGCCGTTAATGCTCTAATTAATGCAGAAAAAGGCCAAAAACAACGTTATCGTGATGCTCTTGACGATTTAGCGCATAGTCTTAAAACCCCGCTTTCGGTTTTACAAAATTCTGCTGATAAAAGTAATGATGTAACAATTAAAACATCAGTCCAGCGTATGGATGACATTATTGCCTACCAGTTACGAAGAGCGGTAGTAAATGAACATGGGACGATCATAAAACAACAAGCTGTTCGCCCTGTTCTATATCGTCTAAAAGATTCTTTACTGAAAGTGTATCGAGATAAACCATTTGAGTTTGTTATTAATGTGGATGATTTTGCTAAATGTCGTATGGGTGAGGATGACATGATGGAGGTATTTGGTAATCTCATCAATAATGCTTGTCGTTTTTGTGACCGTATTGTAGAAATTACTGCTACACAAGATGGTGATATGTTGATTATTGACATTGATGATGATGGTATTGGTTTCCCTCAAAAAAATCCTTCAGAGCTTCTTCAACGGGGAATAAGAGCAGACAGCCAATCAGAAGGTCAAGGTATTGGCCTTGCTGTGAGTACAGAGATTGTAGAGGCAATTGGTGGAAAGATTGAGCTTTTGATATCACAACATGTTGGAGCGCGCGTTAGGTTGCATTTACCGATGTAAATTGGTCTTTAGATGGACTATTTTGTCACCCCCTTGTTTTCCTCACTTTTGTAACTTTTTGCATATCTTGCAAGCAGATAAATCCTTCTAATTTTCACAAAAGTGGCGAAAACAAGGGGGGTGACAAAAAGTATATTAGTGGATTACTTAAACTATTAGACTTGCTTCCAATAAAGTAATCTAAATGAAGGTGTTAAAGATTAAAAAGAAAATAAAGTGGCGTCCCTACGGAGACTCGAACTCCGGTTACCGCCGTGAAAGGGCGGTGTCCTAGGCCACTAGACGATAGGGACTAACTTTAAATTGTAAAACCTGTGGTTTTACATAAAAAAAGAGCATCAGATGATGCTCTTTTAGTTAGAGGCGAATATAATGTAAATACATATTCGACTCTAAAAAATAGCGCGTAAAATGGCGTCCCCACGGGGACTTGAACCCCGGTTACCGCCGTGAAAGGGCGGTGTCCTAACCGCTAGACGATGGGGACACATTTTAAAATGGTCTACTTCGCTAGACGCTAGTTTACGCTGATTTTTCTAATGTTTAGTAAAACAATTAAACTAATCATCATCAAAATCCTGTAATGATCGCTTCTCATTAAGAGCAGTATCATCACGGGGCGAGAACATAACAGATGTTGCTAAACCAGTAAACAAAAACATGAAACCAACTGGTACAGCAAACAACAATTTCGTCGCCCATTCATCATTTCCTTGAAACATAAACCAAAAGCCGAAAATTAATCCAACTACGCTTAGTATCAAGCCAATAATAAATATTATTTGACCGAGGAGTGCGATGTTTTTCATAAGTAAAATCCAAACGCTAAACCTGCTGTTTATTAAAAATGCAAGCATTCTTAATGGTGGAGCTAGGCGGGATCGAACCGCCGACCTCTGCAGTGCCACTGCAGCGCTCTCCCAGCTGAGCTATAGCCCCTCTGCCAAAAGAAGCGCGAATTGTGAGGCAAAGCTGTAATTCTGTCAAGGATATTTCTGTGAATATTTATTAATTTTTTGAAGAGTAATGAATACATTAATTTATCATAATAAAAAACATACTCAGCTTAGATTAAGCATTGGTAGGTTATTCTTTAAGTAATAAATTAGATAATGTGAGTTAATCTCTGTATCGGCATAAACTTATGCATGATTTAATTGTCTTATGAATTCGTATTTGAGGAGATACGGATTTAACTATTAACTTAGCAATAAGACATTTAAAAAATAACCACTAAAGGCATATAAAAATAATAATGGATAATTCAATTTTTAAATTAAAAGATATTGGACTACAAACTGTAGCTATGTTGTTATTAGTTCTTATGGGGTTAATGTTTGCAGGTACGGCAAGTGCAGGTCCAAATACACGCTCTGCTATGGGTATCAATACCAACGAAGTTATGGATACAACGGCAAGTATTCCCTTTATTGATGTTTTCAAAACATCATTACCCTTTGAAGAAGGTCGACCATGGATCACAAAGGGGAGGATAACGTACGACAAGTTCGGCTGGCCTAAAAATTTAAATGGTGGCCAAGCAGGTACACGTTTCTTGCATACTATTCCGGGTAAAGCTGTTCCTGCTGGTAATTATACGGTTTTATATGATGGTGAAGGTGTGATGACCTATAGTGATGATGCCAAATTGATTCATCGTGAGAAAGGTAAAGATATTATTTCTATCATACCTAGTCGATCAGGTGTTAAAAATGAACTTCGTGTGAAGCTTATTATCAAGCATAGTAATCCTAATAATCATCTACGTAATATACGTGTACTTATGCCAGGTGGGGTGTGTTCAAACAATCCATTTAAACGTGTGGCCAATAAAAACCAATGTCGAGGTTCATATTATTTATCTTTTGAAAAACACTATGATAAGCTGATTTTTAATCCTGCTTACTTAAATTATATGAAGGACTTTAAAGTTGTTCGTTTTATGAATATGTCAGGAATCACACGTAACCCAATCAGTAATTGGGATGAGCGTCCAAAAGTGACTGACCCAACATGGGGAGGAAAAGAAGGAATGCGTGGTGCACCGATAGAAATAATGGTTGCGCTTGCTAACAAATTAAATGCAGACCCTTGGTTTAGTATTCCACATAAAGCTAATAATAATTACGTACGTCAACAAGCACGTTATGTGAAAAACAACCTAAAACCAGGTCTAAAGGCATATGTTGAATATACTAACGAGGCTTGGAACAGCATCTTTACTCAAGCTAATTACGTGAAGGATATGGGTGAACGTATGCAGTTGGATGAAGATCGTGATAAGGGTGGTTATAAATACTTCTCGCTACGTTCTGTGCAAATATTTGATATGTGGGAAAAAGAATTTGGTAATACAGATCGGATTATACGCGTAATGGGAAGTTGGGTTGGTTGGACACGTCTATCTGAAATGCTTTTGAGTTACCGTAATGCTTATAAAAAGACGGATGCGATTGCGATTGCCCCCTACTTCGAGCCTAGCCTCAAAAACTCAAAAAAAGCACGTAGTGTTAGCCAGATATTTAAGATGATTTATGATCCTAAAGAAAGGCGCTCTATTCCTGAGGTTTTAAAACAGATAAAGAAAAATGCTGATCTTGCAGCTAAGTTTGGAGTAGATCTTATTGCCTATGAGGGTGGTCAACACCTTGTTGACTGGAAGAGCCGAAGCGTTAACTCACATCCAACTAAATTATTTATAGCTGCTAATAAAGATTGGCGTATGGCAAAAGCTTATACGGATTTTCTAAAAGGTTGGAAGAAAAATGGTGGCAAGTTATTCGTAAATTTTTCTGCACCTAGAACGTTCCAATGGTATGGAAGCTGGGGAACTAAAGAATACATAACACAATCAACAGCAAAAGCACCAAAACATAGAGCAATTATGCAGTTCTCACGAAGTAATCCCTGTTGGTGGAAATCATGTACAGGCCGTCAATTTGCTCGTTTAGAGAAACCATCTCATAATCCTGTTGGTAATATATTTGCACTTGTACCGACTAAAACTCGGAATAAGATACCCGTTAAACCCCTAGTTAAACCTGTATCAAAACCAATAGCTGTGGCGAGTGTTTCTTCTAAAAAACCAACCGTAGCAAAGTCTACTGCCTCTAAAGTGGCTAAAGCTAATGTTGTGGTGAAATCTAGCATTAAGGCACCGACAATGACACCTGCAACAATATCGGTAGCATCTGTCGCTAGAGATTTACCTATATGGGCGATGAAGAGCACAACAAATCAGGCGAGCTCTGTCGATACTACTAAACAAAAAACAGGTTCTGATAAATCAGTATCAAAAAAGAAATCATCAGTCATTGCCAAACCAAAGCCAAAATTACCACTTGATGCCGTGGTACATCGCACAAATGGTAATAAACGTATTTGGACGAACAAAGCGGTAATGCGCTTAACCAATATTATTGATGGGAAAATTAATGGTGGCGCAGATTTATCTGCAATGTGGCAAACACACTGGGATAGTCAATTCCTCTATGTACGGGTAGATACTGTTGATGATAAATTTGTTCGTGACTCTAAAAAACCATGGAGCGATGATTCAATCGAGCTGTATATTGATGCGGATGGTAGTCGTGGTACTAAATTTGATAATAAAAATGACTTCCATTTTATATATCGCTGGAAAGACAAGAATGTCAACCTTAGCAAGAACTCACCTCACAAACGTAATTTAGGTATTCAACAAACCATGACACGTACTAATAAAGGCTATATCTTAGAAACGGCAATACCTTGGGTTACTCTAGGAGTAAAGCCTATTGCAGGTAAATCTATTGGTATTGATGTTCAAGTGAATGATGATGATAGCGGAAGAGGTCGTGATGGTAAGTTATCTTGGCATGCTAAGAATAATGATTCATGGAAAGACCCGAGCAACTTCGGTCGACTTGTATTAGGAATTTAGCAAGTTATCCATATTATTCTACAAAAAAAATGGATAACTTGATTATGTTGCCGTTTTTTGGCGACGTGGGTGGATAACGGTTACACTAACTAGTTTTGTCATAAGAACCTGTTTTATCAAAAAATGTAATTGTCACCATCTTGCTAAAAACCTAACGACCCAGCATAATTCCAGTACCTTCCTAAGATCGACTTCAATTCATGCGCGTTGTAAAAACTTTCCTATTTTTCATATTCAGTTTTTTTCTGGCTATCGCTTTAAATTATGGCTATTCCTACTATAAAGAATATAGAAATTTCAATATTCCTGCGGCAAAATCGCCGTCAGAGGAACAACTTAAAGCTGTAGCAAAAAGCAAGTCTAGCAGTCAACTAAGTCCAAACGCATTACCCATAGTAACTAGAACAAAAGACATAAAGCGAGAATCTAAAAGCAATGCAGTGTTAGGAATTAATACAGCAGATGTACGTGAGGACACTTCTAGTGTCCAATTTTTAAATCTATTCAAATCATCCATCCCTTTCAATGAAACAATCCCATGGGGGAGCAGTAAAGGTGTCGAATATGATAAAAATGGTTGGCCTATAAATTTACATGGCGGGCAAGCAGGAACAAAATTTTTAAATAGATTGCCAGAAGATACCGTTGAAGATGGTTTTTTTACCGTACTTTATGATGGGGAAGGTGAAATTTTCTATGGTAATGATGCGCGCTTAGTCGTGCATCGTCCTAATAAAGATATTATTGAAATAAAAGCAGGTAAAGATCATATCTTAAATGCTTCCTTATTTATAAAAAAAACCAACCCTGCTAACTATATCCGTAATATTAGAATTTTACCTGAAGGTGGGATTTGTGAAGGTGTTCCTTATATCAGGGTAAAAAAACCCGAAGACTGTGGTGCAAGCAAATACCTATCATTTGAGGATAATTATCAAACGCTCTACTTTAATCCTGAATATTTAAACTTTATGAAGGATTTTCAAGTTGTACGATTTATGAATATGTCGGGTATGACGCGTAATCCTGTTGAGTCATGGTCGAATAGAAATACAATGGAAAAAGCCTCGTGGGGAGGAAAATACGGTTCACGTGGTGCACCTCTCGAAGTAATGGTTGCCCTAGCAAATACCATGAAGGCCGATCCATGGTTTTCTTTGCCGTATAAAGCCAATGATGAATATGTACGAAAGTTTGCAGAATACGTAAAAGCTAACCTAGATCCTAAGCTAAAAGTATATGTTGAATACAGTAACGAAGTTTGGAATCCTATTTTTATTCACCATGATTATGCGATAAACCAAGGTATAAAAGCTGGCTTGGATGAGAGTAAATCTCCTGCAGGCTATAAATGGTATTCACGCCGTAGTGTTGAGGTTTTTAAAATATGGGAGAAAGCTTTTGGAGGTCACGAAAGGCTTATTCGTACTTTAGGTAGCTGGGCTAGTAATCAAAACATGTCCAGCCAAATACTTGCCTTTGAAGATGCCTATAAACATACCGATGCAATTGCTATTGGTCCTTATGTTTCTGCTCATCCCAAAGTACTGCGTAAGTTAGAGTCTGTTACGCAAGTATTTAAAGCGATGAAAGACAAAAAATCAAAATGGGGTATGGATTCAATAATCTCTTATATCCGAAAGCAAGAGAAGGTAGCAAGCTCGTTTGGTGTGGATCTAATTGCTTACGAAGGAGGACAACACCTAGTAGACTGGAATACACGCAAAGTAAATGAAAGTCCAAACCCCCTACTCTATGCCGCTAACCGTGACCCTCGTATGGGTATCATTTACGATGAATTATTGCGCGAATGGGATAATGCCGGTGGTAAACTGTTTGTTGCGTTCAGCGCACCTCGTATCTATAGTTGGTACGGTAGTTGGGGGGTTAAAGAATATATACGTCAACCTCGTTCAGAAGCACCAAAATATGATTCATTATTACGCTACTTGAATAGAAAATTACATCCTGAAAAAGAAGTAGTCAATACAAGCACATTATACGATGAGCAAGCCAAGCCAATCCCAGTAATCTATGCTAAAAGTCCAGAACAGATTTGGGATATGAGTAATTTACAGACCTTACCTTCAACCTTAAAAGATCATAACCCCAGTGATTTCAATATTGCTTGGAAAAGTAATTGGGATTCAAAGCATCTCTACTTTAGCTTTGCAGTCACAGATGATGATATTCAAAAAGGCGATCAGCTTGCCCTAACCTTAGATGTACCCCCCGAGAAGGCTGGCATTGATGGTGGCGCAACCGGTAGGAAGATTGATATAGCGGCAACTGAAAAAAATGGTAAAAGTGATGAAAGTGAAAAATATAACCCTGTAAAAGTATTAACTTTTACTCCAATGGATGGCCTCGCCACACAAAAACATATTATAGAAACAGATACAGGTTATTTACTTAATATTGCGATTCCATGGACTGAAATATACCCAAAAAATAAAATGGCTAAATCAGGGGATAAAATAGGCATTAATATCGTTGGAGTGGATATTGATGCTGATGAAAAAGGTAGTAAAGAAATATTTTGGATGCAAGAGAATAAACCGTTACCAAAAATAGAGCTGAAAAACTTATAAAAATATAAGATATATCATAAGATTATCCTAATTTGTCACCCCCCTAATTATTTCCACTTTTATAACTTAAGGAATCTCTGAATAAGTTATAAAAGCCTTAAAAAACGGGGGGTGACAAGTTAATACAAAAACCGACGTTCGTTTCTTATTATTTAATAATCATTTTAAATTAGTACTTTTTATCCTTAAAAGACATAAATTTATAACCTGTCGTTTACGACAGGTACATTAGATTAACTTAACCGTTATCATGGACTTAGAAAGCAACAATTTAGGTCTAAATATGAAAAGTGATTCAGAAAAAGCTGCAGAGTTGGTTTACAACAACAGAGCAATTAAGAGTTCTACGCCATTAATTAAAGCCTATGAAAACTTATTAAATACAACTATCGAAACTATGCAGGCTCATGATCCGGAACATGCTAAATATTGGACATGGGGAGTTTGCGAGGTATCAGATATTTGTTATGAAGAAGCACATTTTTATTATGGCTCTGATGATGATAAGCCAAAAGATTTTCCAAAATCTCAAAAAGTATGGGTGAAAATAGTCAATGCAAAACCTGTAAACAACAGGCATACGGATTTATTAAGGAGAAACTGATCAAGTCATTAATATTCTGATTATTTACTTTTAACCTGATTTTTAAAAAAATCACTCATTAATCACTCTAACTTGTCTTGTATTATTGGCTTTTAACTCGTAAATCTTG
>Ga0256840_1000943_pt1 | contig 28646 bp, 24 predicted proteins | sample 355202metaG_FD_185969 | JGI IMG/M metagenome (GOLD analysis project Ga0256840, IMG submission 185969) | Hydrothermal vent microbial communities from Mid Atlantic Ridge, Atlantic Ocean - 355-202 | ecosystem: Environmental > Aquatic > Marine > Hydrothermal vents | place: Atlantic Ocean: Mid... | reverse complement strand
CAAATAAATTTAATATGTCTATTGCACTTGATATTGAATGTTGAATTTTCATAGTAAATAACCTTTCTTAATGCCTCTGATTCCCAGCAAAGAAATTCCCTGCTAGTCCCAACGGTACAACCGTTCTATAGAACAAATACCGTCCAGTAAGTTCAGATGCAAATGCACCAAGTGTTGCGATTACCAATGTAGCTATGGCTAAGCCCACTAATCCACTAGCGGTGAACAAGATGGCTAAAAATGGTAAGCCTAAGGCAAAGAGAGCAAGAGAGTAGACCCTAAACTTTTTGATTTTAGGGAAATGCTCTTGTAGGAGTATGCGGCTTCTGTTGTACTGGTAGTAGAGCTTGTCTTCTTTGTCTAAGTGTCGATAGAACATCACTTCTTCGAAGATGACTAGGGCTTGACCCATGCCTGCTAGTAGGGTGATGGCTAGTAGCACCATCACTCCTTGTGAGCCGTTTGCGATGAGTAGGGCAGTGGCTATGAGTAAGAAACCTATGTAGCTCGCTCCAAAGAACTTTCTGTTCGTGCTTGCTCTGTCCCATGAGGGGCGTGCTTTGATACGGTATATCATCGCTTGGGCGTGTATGCCGTAGATACCTATTGCCAGTGTGACAGCTTCCGCGATGAGCAAACCAAAGCCTGTGACTTCTAGGTAGTACAGTCCTACTACAAGCAAGGCTAGGGTAGTAAAGAGTGCTAAGGCTATGGCTTCACGACTCAGCCATGAGGTTCGCCAGTTTTTCATCGCCATGTATGCCTTGGCTGGACGACCTAGATGTAGAGCAGACAAAGGTAAACCTACCATGGCAGGTATGACTGCTAAGAGTGCCATAACAAAGGTAGGCTTAGGAAGATTAAAGCCTAAACTAAAGAGTAACTGTCCTAAAAACAGAGCAAAAAATGCCCCAAGACTCACTTGTGTAAGTACAGTCATAAATACTAGAGGTAGCTCGGAATGAGCAGGTTTTAGTAGATGTTCATCTGCTATGCGTAGTTCCTCTCCCTCTTTGAGTTTTGGAAGCGTGTAGCGTGTGGTTGGTTTACAGATGTCAATGTCTGCAAGGTGAGGGGCTACTCCCTCTTTAGCCATGTCTACCTCTTTCCATTTTTGGACGTTGAAAACTTCTATCTCTATGGCATTAGAGGGGCAGGCTTGCACACAAGCAGGGCTTTGTCCCGCTTCTAGCTTGTCTGCACACATGTGACACTTGGTGACGATGCCTCTGTCTGCGTTAAAACTTGGCACTTCATAAGGGCAGTTCCATGTACAGTACTGACAGCCTATACAGCTAGGGTCATCATGCCAAACGATACCGTTGTCAAACTTGATGTAAGACTCTGTAGGACAGCCCGTCAAACACTCAGGCTCTAAACAGTGGTTACAGCTCATAGAGTTAAAAAGTTGTAGTGTATCGGGGAATACACCCGTCTCCATCTCTCCCACACGACGCCATTTGATGTCGTCTGGGTTTGCGTTTTGCTCGTTACACGCTACCTCACAACAGTGACAGCCCACACAAGCGTTCATGTCAAAGTGAAAACGGTACTGTTCTCCTTCACCTAAGTCGGGCAAATCTATAGAGTAGTTACCACACTGCATGCCTTCGTTGGTTTTGTGGTTGATGAAGTCTGATAGGGGTGTATTTTCAGTTAGGGGTTCTACAGCCATTATATTTCTTTCAATGCGACTAAAAGTTCAGAAAAAACAGCCGCTCGTTCTTTTTTATTTTCATGGGTCATATTATAAATAATCTCAGAGAGTTTAGCTGGTACTTTATCGTTAAGTTTGGACACTGTATCTCTTTTGATGCTTGTGGGTTTAAGCATATTGGCTGCTAGTCCTACCACGGAGTCATAACGTTTTTCACCTGTTAGTAGTTTGTAAAGCTTGAGTCCAAAACCAAAAATCTCATACTCTTCACGCTTAGAACTTTTAGGCTCAGCTTCAAGCTCTAGCATGATGTCTAGTCCTAGTTTTTCGTTAAGGACATAGTTTATCTTGGTGAAAAATGCCAAGGCTTGAAAGCTGTAGTTACGCGAGAGAAATCTGTCGTCAAAGGCTTCATAGGTCTCTGCTCTTAGTTTATGTTCTGCGTATGTTTTGAGCAAGTACTTTACGTGGTGTTTTGCTTCGCTAATAGGTAAGGCTTTATGTAAAGTGTGGGCTTCTTGTGCCTCACGGGTGATTTTCCCACCTAAGAAGATATGTACGCCGTCTACACGTGTACCGTCACTTAGTTTTGCCTTACATCCCTCAAACCCGATGTCTGCTATGCCATGAACGCCACAGCCTTTAGGACAGGCGGACCAGTTCATACGAACATTTGCGTTTTCTATGGCTACTTCGGAGCTAAGAAAATGTGCCATCTCTATAGCGTCTGGCTTGTTTGGGATGACACCAAAACTACAAGTCTCCGTTCCTGCACAGGCTATCATGTCTGCGAAGTAGAGGTTGTTAAACTGTGCGTAGTGAGTTATGACTTCTGAAGACTCAAGTGCTTTTAAATTTTCACTAGGTACATTGATGACGTATAGGTTTTGGTCATAAGTAAGGCGTAAGTTTCCATCACCTTGTGCTTTGGCTACCTCTGCTGATGCTATAAGGTTTGTACCTGAAAAGATCCCTGAAGGTATGATGACCTTATAGTTATATTTTCCGTTACGTCCTAGCACTTTGTTAGAGCCTAAAGCGATGTTTTGAGACTGTACCATAGTCACACCTGCGGAACTAAACGCTAATCCTGCTTCAGCTTTGACTGCGTCTATGAAGTTGTCTATGCCGACATCATTAAGTAAAAAGACCAAACGGTTCTTGTTTCTGTTGTCTCTGTAGCCATAGTTTTTAAACACAGTGAGTAGTGACTTAAAAAAGGTTGGTACTTCTTCTGCGGTTACAAAGGTGTTGGCATCTTGGGCTTGCATGCCGACTCTTGCACCAAGGTAAATGTTAAACCCAAAAACACCATCTTTTTGAGCCAGTACAAAGTTGCAGTCATGTCCGAAGATGTTACAGCTGTTTGAAAGTGAACCAAGCACAGCGGTGTTAAACTTACGGGGCAAGGCAGAAATCCACTCAGGGTTTTCTATAAATATATCTTGAAGTTGTCTGATGAGAGGCATAGACTCTATCACACAGTCATACGCGATGCCATCTAGTGGGTCAGTGACGATGTTACGTGGGTTGTCTACACCTGTTTGAAAGGTAGAGAGTCCACATTTTTTTAAGGCACTCAAAACTTTAGCGATATCGGCTATTTGTATGTAGCGTAGTTCTACCTGCATACGTGTGGTGATGTCTATGTAATCGTTCCCATAGAGTTTCGCAACTTCACCAATGCACACTGCTTGTTCATAGCTTAGTTGTCCACCAGGTACACGCACTCGAAGCATAAAGTCTTCACCCTTGTCAAAGAGTCCAAAACATTTTAAAAAGTAAGCAGAGTCCTCTTTTGCTAAACCCTCATAGCCTGCGGCGGCAATGTCGGTGAGTTGGGCATATACATCCATAGGAGCTTTGAGTGCTTTGGTAGATTCAACTTTATTTACTTTTTTGCTTCTTTCTTCTAGGGCTTTTTCTAAAATAGTCATCTGTATTGTTCTCTTTTATTGTAAATTAGAGTTATTATATCTTAGATAAAATATATTATAGCTAGAAGAGTGATTAAAATATAATCAATCCAAATAGAGTGTGATAGTTAAACTATATCTTACTATTGTTAAAATGAGTCGGAATAGCAACGGTTTAGATGATTGATTAAAAATTAATCATCAATTATAAGTAGTATGACTATTTTTTATATATAATACATGAAAATATTTGTAAGATAGGTTTACTATTGTACAATATTTAAAAATATTTTAAGGAAATAACATGGCAGGATTAAAAGCATTAAAAGGGCAGGGTCACGCACCTACCTTATTTATGGCATTTATGTATTTTGATATGAGTTTTATGGTTTGGACGATGCTTGGACCATTGGCAACAGAAATTGGTGAAGCATTGGCACTTGCAGGACACGTTATGACAGCAGGTGAAAAAGCAACACTGCTTTCTCTTCCTATTTTGTCAGGAGCAATCCTTAGAATACTCCTTGGTTTTGGTGTCGATAAATTTGGAGCAAAAATGACTGCACTTATGGCACAAGCGGTAGTAATCACTTCTTTATTTGCAGCATATTTTATGGGTGAAAATATTACCTATACCGCTCTTTTATTTGTAGCCCTTGGACTTGGGTTTGCAGGGGCATCTTTTGCTGTGGCACTTCCACAAGCGGGTCAATGGTATCCTCCGAAGCTACAAGGTATCGTACTGGGTATCGCAGGGGCTGGTAACATTGGTGTTGTGATAGACTATCTATTTGCTCCAAAGATTGCTGAGAAATGGGGCTGGGACGCAGTATTTTTAGTAGGAGCAATTATGGCAAGTGTCGTATTTGTGGCATATTTGTTTTTAGCAAAAGATGCTCCAGAGTCTGTCTATAAAGCAAGACCTAAAAAATTAAAAGATTATGCAAAGCTACTCAAAGACAAAGATACGTGGTGGTTTTCACTCTTTTATGCTATCTCTTTTGGTGGTTTTGTAGGGTTAGCAGGGTATATGAAGGTTTATCTTATGAATACCTATGCTGTAGATATGGCAGCATTTGGGTTGGATGTTTTGGATGAATCAAATGTCAAAGTTATCGCAGGGTACTTTGGAGCGTTGTGTATCTTTGCTGGAGCGATACTTAGACCAGGTGGAGGAGAGTTGGCCGATAAGATAGGTGGTGTCAAAGCACTCTATATTTTCTTTGGTGCAGCGTTTGTGCTTATCGCACTTAATGCTATAGCAACCTTGCCATTTTTTGCTGCTATTGCAACGCTGTTTTTGATTATGGCATGTTTAGGTATGGCAAATGGTGCAGTCTTTCAGTTAGTACCTCAAAGGTTTGGTAAAGATATGGGTATCATGACAGGTATCGTAGGAGCTGCTGGTGGTTTTGGTGGTACAGCGGTCATCCAAGTACTTGGTTGGAGTAAAGGAGAGTTTGGTACGTATGCTGCAGGATTTACTATCTTCTCTGTGGTTGTGATTATTGCATTGGTGGGCATCTCATTTGTAAAAACACGTTGGAGAACGACATGGGGTGTGAATACTGGGGGAATGATATAGTATTAAATATTGTGTATAGATATCATTTCTCATATTTATTACATTGAGAGTAAATTTTAATTTTTATCCAAAGGGTCAAGAGATAGATTGACCCTTAAGTATTTTAAATGATGTGATTAATCGAATCATATAATTTAAAATATCACCTAAAAGGATTATTATGTCAAAGCAGAACATAGAAACTTCAGGACTCACTCTTGCTAAGGGAAAACAGCTAAAAGGTGATGATTATTTTGAGATAAAAGCACTTGATGATATTACTATAGCAGTCGTGTGTGATGGCGTAGGTTCTGCAGAACATGGAGCCGAAGCTGCCAAACGTACATGTAAATTTCTTGTCAATTCTCTTAAAAATAGACCTACATCTTGGAGTATGGAAAAGTCTATCAAACATTTTATAGAGAATATCAATAATATTCTCTATAAAGAGTCTATGTCTGATTATGAACGTGAAGAGTTAGTAACAACACTTACGCTTGTAGTTATAGAAGGCAACAGACTCTATGGTGCTAATGTTGGGGATAGTCGTATCTACCTTCATCGGAATAATGAACTCACACAACTTTCAGAGGATCATGCCATGGATGAAGAGGGGATGGAAAATGTCCTTACCTTAGCCATAGGTTTACAAGAAGATGTTGAACCTTATTATTTTGAAAACAATTTAGAACCTAAAGACCGAATTTTATTATGTTCCGACGGTCTTTACAATGAACTAGATAATGAAACTATAAAAGCCTCAATGCACATGAATGCTTCATTTTTAGTGAAAAAAGCATCTAAAAAAGTAGATGATAATTTACCAGATGACACCACAGCTGTACTCATAGAGATAAAAGAGCTTGATAGCAGAATGAAATACAAGAAACTTAACCTTTTTGTCTCTGAAAGCTATAAAAAAGGTGATGAGATAGATGGGTATGTCTTAAAAAAATCTCTTATAGAAAACAACAGAACATGGATTTGTGAAAAAAGAGGGCAAGAATATGTAATAAAGTTTGCCCCTGCTGAAGTCATAGACGATGAGGTACAGTTAGATCTTTTTGTAAAAGAAGTATGGATGGCAAGACGACTCAAGGCAGGTTTTTTTCCTAAAGTAGCAGTCCCTAAAAACAGAACACATCGTTATTATATTATGACATATATAAAAGGTGTCTCACTCAAAGAATATATAGAAAAAAAGCCACTCTCGGTTGATTTGAGTGTTGAGCTCGGTACTTTTCTTTTAAAAATGTCTCAGTATCTCATCAAGCAAGATATGGTGCATGGTGACATAAAACCAGAAAATATCATGGTATATAGTAATAAAATGGATAAAATTACTTTTAAAATGGTAGATTTTGGGAGTATTACCGAAGCTTATTCAGATGTGACTCGTGCAGGAACACCTAGCTATTTGGCACCAGAACGTTTTACTCAATCTCCAGTAAATGAACAAACAGAAGTCTATGCCATAGGGGTAACTCTCTATGAAGCTATGACACAAAAACTCCCATTTGGAGAGATAGAAGCTTTCCAAACGCCATCATTTGACAAAAATGTAAAAGAACCTAGTAAAATCAACTCGAAAATACCTGAATGGTTAGACTCAGTACTATTAAGATCAATTGAATCAAATACAGATAAACGTTACAACAACTACTCAGAGATGCAGTTTGAACTCTCAAACCCTCAAAAGGTTAAACCGTATTTTTATGAAAGTACCTCTTTTGTAAAACGACATGAAATGATGGTGTATAAAGTAGGGTTTATCAGTATGGTAGTATTGAATATAGTGCAGTATTTTATAAAATAAGTTTACTTCACTTTCTCAATATTTTTCCGATGCTTCCCAAAAGTATCGGTAAAGTCATGTACGCCATCTTTGTTTCGCATAAAATAAAGGTACTTCGTTTTTGCAGGGTTGATAGCAGCATCTATGGCATGAGAACTCACAGCCCCTATGGGTGAGGGTGGTAAACCTTTGTGTTTGTAGGTGTTAAAGGTAGAGTTGTCCTCTTTGATGCGTTTTGGGGTGACTTTGACATGGGCGTACTTGCCGTAGTTTAACGTGCCATCCATTTGTAAACGCATGTTTTTTTCTAATCGGTTATAGATGACAGAGGCTACTAAGGGCATCTCTTTATTGTTCGCCGCCTCTTTTTGGATGATGGACGCGATAGTAAGTGTACGTAGCCATTTACTTTGGTTGTAGTCACCATAGGATTTTTTTGAGAGTTGCTTGTATTTGTTTGTAGATACATTGAGTAAGTAAGAGATAAGATTTTTTTCTTTTATACCATAAGGAACATGGTAGGTATCAGCATAAATACCTGCTTCTGGGTATTTTGATTGGGCATCATACTCTTCTTGCAGCTTAGAGGCATTGAGTTCGAGCTGTTTGGCTAACTTTTCAAAGAAAACATAGTTTGTTTTTCCTGGTATGAGTGTGACTTTATGTATCATCATCTCTGAAGAGGTGAGTTTGTATAGAAAATCAATACGACTCATCTTAGTCTCACCTATGTCTAACCAGCCACTTTTTGGTGAGCCTATAAAACGTAAGACAATGTTATCTATAATGCCTACATCATATCCATCTTTAGCCAGCTGTGATATAATACTGCCAATAGTACCTTTGGGAATATGAAGTGTTTTCTTTGTCTCTATAGGCGAGGTAAGGTAAAGGAAAATAGCGATGAAAAAAGCCAGTACTATGATTATCAACCATACTGGTCTTATTATCCATAACATTTTACGTGATTTTTTGATTTTATTAGTTGTCATCTTTGTGGCTCTTTTCATTTGGCTCAAAATTGGTATAGAAGCCGACTCACTTGTTTTTGGTAAGTATAAAGTAGAGAAATTATACATTAAACTTGATAAAAAACTAACCTTAAGAGCCCAAAGTATTGATATGCCTAGAAGTAAAGCAAAACCTTCTTTTGAAAACATAGACAAAACCTTTGATATGATTAAAAACCTTTTTAATTTTTTTGAGTATATTGAATTAAATAAAATCACGTTTGATAACAACCAACTCAGTATAGTCTTCGCTGATGAGATTCTTTATGTGAGCAGTGATGACTATGAAATAGCAGGTAATATACATAGAAAAGAAAAAAAGATTGTTGCAGAGGTTTCTATGTTGTATTTGAAAAAAAAGAATATTATGGTAGTTGGAAAACTTATATATGATTTAGATACAGAGGTCTTAGAAACGCAAGGAGATTTCAAAGCATATAGTATAGAGGGTAAATTTAAAGCAAAAAAAGAAGATGAAAAAATAGGTTTTAATATAAGCACAGGACTATTTAGAGATTTAAGAACTTTAGTACCAGAGTTTGGTTTAAAGAAACAGGTAAATAGTTGGATAGTAGATAGAATAAAAGCAGACAATTATAAACTCACAAATTTAGAAGGTAAAGCATATCTTGTTGATGACATGCTTGAAATCGACTATGAAACGTTAAATGCTGTCTTAGTATTGGATAATCTAAACATAGAGTATCAGAAAGGTTTAGAGAAAGTATTGTCTAAAAAAGCGACGCTTATGTTTAAAGATAAAACGCTCTATTTTGACTTTACTAAACCAACATATCTAGGTAGAGACTTAAAAGGAAGTAAAGGTGCTATTGTTGGGTTATTAGGTAAAACAACAAGTTTAAAACTAGACTTAAATATCAGTACCCCTATAGATGATGAAGTACAAAAGATACTTAAGTCATACAAGCTTGACATACCAGTTTCACATAAAGGTGACAATGCCCAATTAAAGATTAAAATGCATATACCTCTTGATGATAAATACCCCAAAGAAGAAAAACTAGCAGCAGACATAAAAGTGGCTTTGGGTGCAGGCATACTTAAATATGATAATTTAGTACTTCCCATTAATACGGCACAGCTTAGGTATGATAGTGCAAAGACAGGTGGGCTTACTTTTGATAGTCAGTTAAAAAAAGGAGTGATTAGCATAGGAAAAACAAAAATTCCTACTCTGGGTGGAAAAATACATTATGAAAAGGAGATAGCTACACTTAAAGGCATCCATGTAAAAGATGATTGGTATGAAGGTAAAGTGTCAGGAAAGATTAATGTAAAAAAGAAAAATGCAAAACTAACTTTGAATGCCAAAAAAATTACTATAGGCAGGAAAGATAAAATGTTTTTTTTGAAAAATAAACTTTTGCCTTTTACGGTGGACTATGGAAAAAAAGTACATGTGAAAGTACCTTCTTTAGCACTTGAGATAAAAGAGAAAAAAAAGGGTTTTTTAATCAAGTTAGCAAAGTTAAAAAAGTTAAAGCCTTTTTTACGCAATATTCCTTTAGAAATGAATGGAGGTTTTCTGAACATAACTTCACAAAATAATGGCATCTATAGGTTTAAAGGTGAACTACGTCGAAACGCTTGTTTTTTATATGAAAAAAATAATCGTTGTTATAGCACCATACCTATACACGGTAAAGTAAGTAAAAATAATTTAGATTTTTATGCTTTTTCTAAACGTGTACATTTTAATTCAGAAAAATCACGTATAGAAGTAAAGAATATTAATATTGATCTTGCAAAATTCTTAAAAGCTAAGAATAGAGGAAAGAAATATAAAAAAGGTAAATCTAAAAACTTTGTTATTTTAGGTAAAAAATCTAATATACGTTATAAAAAGCATACATTAGTGACTGATAGTTATGACCTAGAAGTAAAAGCCAATGGAAATATAAAAGCATTTGGATCATCTGATGGTGATATTGTTAAGTTATCTATTAAAGGCAAAAAGTTTTCTCTAAAAGCATTACGCGTAAAAGATAAAATGTTACATCCTTTAATCAATTTTAAGGGGTTAAAACATGGACGATATACCATTAAACAATCTGGAAATCAAGATAAAGTTATGCATGGACAAATTATCGTAGAGGGAGGAGTCTTGCGTGACTTTAAGGCATACAATAATACTTTGGCCTTTATAAATGCTATACCTGCCATAGCAACGTTTAGTAATCCTGGTTTTTCAGAAAAAGGTTTTAAAATAAAAGAAGGGGTAGTTGATTATCGAAAGATAGGAGATAGAATACTATTTGACTCTATCTATATAAAAGGAAGTTCTGCGACTATTGCTGGTAAGGGTGAGATAGATATAAACAAAAAGACTATCAAAATGGATCTTGCTATACAAACTGCACGTGAGTTAGGAAAGGTGGTAGGAAGTTTACCTTTAGTTGGGTATATACTAATGGGTAAAGACAAAAGTATGACCATTGGTTTGAAAATATCTGGTAGTTTAGATAAACCTATTGTCAACACTTCTGCTACACAAGACATACTTACTTTACCACTACAATTACTTAAAAGAACGTTAGAGTCTCCCGCACATATTCTCAATAATTAAAAAACTTTGTATAATAGGAGAAAGGAGTAGAGTATGAAAAAAAATATTTTTATTTTATCTAGTCTATCACTAGCAGTCTTAGCAAATTTTAGTGATGATGAAGCGAAAGAGCTAGCAAATAAAGCTGCTAAAATTAGAGCAGAACTAAAGCTTGATAAACCATCACTGACGCAAAAAGAAAAAAAGATAATACAAATTAGAAAAGAACTTAATCTACCTCATAGCAAGATACTAAGAGAAAGAGAAGAAGAAAGTGCTAGTGTTGGGAACATGACACTGAAAAGTACAGTACAAAGTACAGTTGCAGGAGGTGAGTCTTCTAGTATTGTAGATACTTTAAGTAGTACATTCTCGAGTATTAAAAACAGTGTGTCTCAAGAGAATGAAGATGAGAGTTTTTCTTTATATGAGAGTATGGGTTTAGTTGAAGGTGAGTACTGGGGGATGCCTGGTATCTTTGGATTAAATGAGAAAAAAGAAACGTCGTTTGGATTACACACATTTAGTGATATGAAGGAGTTTGGTAGTACATTTTATAAAGGATTTAAACATTCCGGGCAATCTGCAGAGTTTGTGTCTGGAGTGATGTATTATAATGCAAAAATGTACAATACAATGTTTGGGATGTTTGACGATTCCCCTTTTAACATTTTTGAGGATGAAGATGAGAACTCTATCTTTAATGTCTTTGAAAAAGGGAATGATATTTTAGAAATTTTTGATTAATATATTTTATTTATGATATTTTTGATTGATGTATCATTTTCTTTAAAATTTTTAGTTCTTTCCTGAGCATTTCTTTTTTTTTCTCATCTGTTACTCTTTTAAGGTGTGCACGTATTTCACGCAGAGATTTTTCAAATTTTGATTTCATAATGTACTCCTTATTCTGTGTTAAGAAGAAGTATAAAATAAAAAAGTCAAAAAAAGTCAAAAAAATGGAGTACTACTCATTCCTTAAAACAGTAAGTGGATCTGTTTGTGATGCCTTCTTGGCAGGGTAGAGAGCAGAGAGAAGAATAATAATACTCGTACCAAAGAGTATCAATCCAAAGTCACTTAATGTTAAATCTACAGGTAGTTTAGATGTACCATAGACATCTGCTGGCATAGAGATAATATCAAAAGTTTTGAGTAGCCATATACCTAAAGCCCCTAAAAGTGAACCAGCCAAGATACCCGCACTTCCTATAAGAAGACCTAATTTAAAGAAGATAGACTTTATTTCAGCCTTACTAGCACCTAGTGTACGCATGAGTGCAATTTCACTTCTTCTGCTCATCACTGTCATAAGTAACGATGAAATAATGTTAAGAGAAGCAACCAAGATAATAAGCATAAGAACTAAAAACAGTGCCTTCTTCTCTAACTCCATTGCTGCAAAAAAATTACCATTTTGTTGCCACCATCCTTCAATGATAACATTATCAGGGAGTATAGCCTTAATAGCATCTATTTCATCTAAGGGTTTTTCTGTGTAAATATGCAAGCCATCGTAAGAGCCATTAGGGCGTTTAAGAAGTTTTTGGAATGCTTCTAAAGAGGTATACATGATGGCTTTATCATAAGCTTTTAGACCTGATTTAAATACACCATCAACTAAAAAACGTTTTTGAAGAGGCATGGTACCAAATCCAACTGCCTGCTGTTCAGAGAAGTAGAGCGTAACTCTTTCACCTATAGGTGCATTCATTTCAAAAGAGAGACCTTCCCCCATCACTACAGAAAATTTACTGGGCGTAGTACCTTTGGCTTTTTCAAATATTTCATTAATATTAGCTTCTTTTTCAAAATCAACACCATATAGAAGAGACCCTTGTACTGCTCCATCATTTTTAGTAATGACTTGTGTTGTATAGTATGGACTGAACTGTAAGTGTGGAAATTTTTTTGAAAGAGAGGATATAAGTGTATCATTTACAGAGTTTTCTTCTATGGGTAATATAGTAAGAGGATAGTTCATCACAAAAAGTTTCTTTGTAAATTCTCTTTGTGTTCCATTCATAATGCCCATCGCAAGCATAAGTACCATTACCCCCGCAGCTATTCCTAAAAATGCTAAAGCAGCAGAAATAAAAATAAAGGGATTTTCTTTATCATACTTCAAATAATGTTTTATGATGTGCCTAACAAAAGTTTTGTTAGGTGTAGAAACGTTTTGTGACATTATGCCAATAAACCTTTTTTGGGTCCACTTTGTCCACAACAATTTTTATATTTTTTCCCAGATCCACAGGGACAAGGTTCATTTCTTTTTGGCTTTTTTGTACCCGTAATAGGTTGAGACTTCGATATGTCTCCTTTTTCTTTACTAAGAGTTGCTTCTGCTATATCACTCTCTAACTCTTCACGTATTTGTTCTATAGCAGCCTCCTCTTCCTCAGGAGATTCAAAGTTAAATTCTACAATCTGTAATGTTTTAACTGCTTCATATTTAATACGTGTCACAAGATCGGTAAAGAGTTTATAGGAGTCTTGTTTATACTCCGTAAGCGGATCTTTTTGGTTATACCCTCTAAGTCCTATACCAGTTTTGAGTACATCCATTTCATAAAGATGGTCTCTCCACTGAGGGTCGAGTACCTGAAGGTATATGATGCGTTCTATCTCTTGTCTTTGCTCTGGAAGAAGTTGTGACATTTTTTCTTCATAAAGGTTTTCCATCATGTTCCGTATCATTGTCGTGAGTTCTTCTACACTTTTGTTTTTTAGCTGTTCTACCTTGAGTTCAATACGTAAGTCTTCTTTTATATATGCTGCTAGTTTTTCTAAGTCCCAATCTTCACTGGGTATACCCTCGATAATTTCTGCAGTATCGAGCAGATATGCAATATACTCTGCACGATTTTCTTTTATCTTTGCATCGATGTCAAATTCAGGGTCTAAGAGTTGATTTCTAAAGGAATAAATAGCTTTTCGCTGGTGATTAGCTACATCATCGTATTCTAAGATATGTTTACGCGATTCGTAGTGTTGATTTTCTACTTTTTTCTGTGCTTTTTCAACAGAACGCGTTACTATCTTAGAATCAATGTACTCTCCATCCTCTACACCTAGTTTATTCATAATATTTCGGATTTTTTCACCACCAAAAATACGTAATAAATTATCATCAAGACTTAGAAAAAACTGAGATTCTCCAGGGTCACCTTGACGTCCAGAACGTCCACGAAGTTGGTTGTCTATACGTCTACTTTCATGTCTCTCTGTTCCAAGTATCATAAGTCCACCTAGAGATTTTACTTCATCGTCTATTTTAATATCTACTCCACGTCCTGCCATATTTGTGGCTACTGTGACTGCACCTTTTTGTCCTGCATGCATGATGATTTCTGCTTCTTGTGCATGATTTTTGGCATTAAGCATATTGTGAGGAATCTTCTCTTTTTTAAGACGTTCATCTATCATTTCAGATTTTTCTATAGACGCTGTACCTATAAGCACAGGTTGACCTTTAGCATGAAGTTCACGCACACGCTTGACTACAGCATCAAGTTTTTCACGTTCAGTGTTGTAGATGAGGTCATTTTTATCTATTCTTGCAATAGGTACATTCGTAGGGATAGAGATAACGTCAAGTCCATAAATCTGAGAAAACTCAGTGGCTTCTGTTTGTGCAGTTCCTGTCATACCAGCAAGTTTTTTATAGGCTCTAAAGTAGTTTTGGTAGGTTATCTCAGCTAGTGTTTGTGACTCTTCTTGTATCTCTACACCTTCTTTTGCTTCAAGTGCCTGGTGCAAACCTTCTGAGTATCTTCTTCCTTCACTTAAACGCCCTGTAAATTCATCAACAATGATGATTTCATTATTTTGTACTACATAGTCTACATCTTTTTCAAAGATATAATGTGCTTTAAGTGCTTGGTCTAAGTGATGGGAAAGTGCAGCATTTTCAAGGCTATAGAGATTTTCGACTTCAAACAGGTCTTGTGCTTTTTGAAGACCATCTTCAGTCATAATAATGGTTCTGTTTTTTTCATCTACTATAAAATCACCTGTGGTTTGTTCATCTTCCCCAGCTTTGGTGTCTAGTTTTTCACCACATTGCATTTTTTTTGCTATTTCATCTGCCTTTGCATAGTGATTATGGTCACGTTGTGTAGTTCCAGATATAATGAGTGGCGTTCTAGCTTCATCTATAAGAATAGAATCGACTTCATCGATGATAGCATAGTGATGTTCACGCTGTGCTTTTTCTTCAGCACGTACTTTCATATTGTCACGTAGGTAATCAAAGCCATATTCATTATTCGTACCATAGGTGATGTCTGCAGCATACTGTGCTTTTCTGCCTTCATCATCATGAATATCAGCAGTAAGGCATCCAATTGTGTACCCTAAAAATGTATATATAGGAGCCATCTCTTCGGAGTCTCTTGAGGCTAGATAGTCATTGACTGTGACTACATGTACTCCTTTACCTTCCATGGCATTGAGTACTACAGCAAGGGTAGCAACCAGTGTTTTACCTTCACCAGTTTTCATCTCAGCGATATTTCCATCATGCAGTACCATCCCTCCTACCATTTGAACATCGTAATGCCTAAGTCCTAAAGTTCTTTTACTTACCTCTCTTGTGATAGCAAAAGAGTCAAAAAGTACATCATCTAAAGATTTGTCACCATTTTGTACATTAGTACGTAAGGTATTAAAAGCAACTTTTAATGCTTCATCATCCATTTTCTCATACTGTGATTCTAGTGTATTTATTTTTTTAACTTTTTTTAAATAATTTTTTACAATTTTATCATTTTGGGTGCCAAAAATTTTGAGGAGTGATTTTATCATGTGTCTTTTACCTAGTAATATAGAATAGTGATAATTCTATCTAAATTGTGATTAATAAATCGTTTATATTTGAGAAATGTTTTTGTTAAAATTAGTAGAATTGAGCCTAAATACAATACAGATTTAAAAAAATAAATAATTACTTTAAAACAAATTTATGGTATAGTTAAACTGATAAAAATGAGTTTTCCTAATATTGAAACTTTAAAAGTACTTTGCAGTCAACGTAGAATGAATTTAATCCTTCATTGCGGCAGTTATGTTTTTTAGTTAAATATAGTCTATGGTTCAACTATTTTTAATTTTATTAAAAAGGAAAAAGAATGAAAAAATTGTTTAAAATCCAAATGCTTTGGTTTTTATGTATGTCGTCATTGCTATTTGGGTTTGAACTTCTCTCTCCTGATGCAGAACTAGCAACTGTAAGAAGTAGTATGGTAGATAATGGAGATGGTACCTATACTATCTCAAACCCAGAAGGAAACAGTTTACCTTATGCATACTTAAGGGTATCACAAACAGGATCATCAGGAGATACCATAAGGGATTTGGTAGCAGGTGAAAATTTGGTGGTAACCTTAGTCCTTAAATCAACAAGCACATCTTCCTATATACAATCAAGTGCACTTAATATTAACAATACATATGTAGACTTAGCGGATACTTGGCAAGTTATTGAAGTGCCTGTCACTGTGGATAATCTAGTAGATAATAGAGCATTTATTAGGTTTGCATTGCCTCATTATTTAACAGATGAATCCTTAACCATTCATATGGCTAAAAGCTCAATAGATGTTCCTACGCCAAATAATGCAAGTAATATTATCTCCTCCGATGCAGCACTAGCAACTGTAAGAAGTAGTATGGTAGATAATGGAGATGGTACCTACACTATCTCAAACCCAGAAGGAAATATTTCACCTTATGCCTATTTAAGAGTATCACAGACAGGGGCATCAGGAGATACGATAAGAGATTTGGTAGCAGGTGAAAACCTAATGGTGCAGCTTAGAGTCAAATCTACAATAGCATCATCTTATGTATCTTCGGGTGCACTTAATATAGGCAATATGTATATTACATCAGTAGATACATGGCAAGATATAGTTATCAATGTTACAGTAGATAATCCTGTTGATAACAGTGCATATATTAAGTTTGCACTTCCTCATTACTTAACAGATGAATCATTAACGATTGATATGAACAGTGTTAAGATATTGGCGGAGACAGTGATTGACCCTGGGCCAGATGATTTGCAATTTATCCCAGAAATATCACAAGCATCTATCGATGAATATTTAACCGCTATTAATAACGCTAGAGCTGTGGCAAGAAGTTGTGGAGATATTAGATTCACAGAAGCACCACCTGTAGTGTGGAATGATGATTTATACAAGGCTTCATATGAGCACAGTCAAGATATGACAACAAATGATTTTTTTGCGCATGAAGGGTCAGGAACTACTTCTGATTGGACAGCAATGGCAATAGCAGAATTCTCTGAATCTGTAGTACCGAGTTCTTTAGTTGATAGAGTATGGTACAGAAGATATGACTATGCAATAGTTTCTGAAAATATAGCAGCAGGTATGGAAACTGCACAAGAGGCTATGGATGCATGGATTGCTAGCCCAGGACATTGTGCTAATATTATGAATCCTAGTGTAGCTGAAGTAGGTATGGCATTATCTACAGCTAGAGACACCACACAGTATACTTTCTATTGGACGCAAGTTTTTGGGTTGCAAGCAGCTCAAGACTAAAATTATACATAGAGAAGATTTATATCTCTTCTCTATACAACATAGTAGCTTTTAAAACTCCACCAGTCCTACACAATTTCATGCCATACTAACCCAATAACAAGTGAGATTTAGATATATTTCACTACTGAAAAAAGGAACACTATGCGTAATTTATTTATGATTTTTATATGCTCTTTGGGCTTAAATGCAGGTGGCTTAAGCTTTCCAGAGCAGTTTAAAGCAGACTTTACACAAAAGATAACCAACCCTAAAAAAAAGGTCATTACCTACAAAGGAAAAGTCTATTTTTCACATAAGTCAATGTTTAAATGGGACTATACTGCTCCAACTAAAAAGCAAGTGTGCACAGATGGTTATGAACTTACCGTGGTAGACCATGACTTAGAACAAGTATCTGTGTATGCTATAGACAAAGGGTTTAACTTTTCTAAGGTACTAGAAAAAGCAAAAGTACATAAAAAAAACATCTATGTAGCAAAATATGAAAATAAAAGTTATACTATACAAGTAGATGCGAAACAGAGATTACATAGTATTGCTTACTTTGATGAGTTAGACAATAAAGTACAAATTATTTTCAAAAATGTAAAATATGCAAAAGGAAGCTTAAGCACGAAAGCGATGACTTGCAAAATACCAAAAGACTATGACATAATAAGAGGATGAGGATGCAAGAGAGTTTAATAAATATACAAAGTGATTCCACTATGATGCTTATGGCAGGTATAGCGATAGTTGTATTGTTGGCCATTGTATTGGTTGTTGTTATCTCTTCCATGCGAATAAGAGGGTACAAAGAGAGCTATCAAAATCTTTTGATAGAGCTAAAAGAGAAGTCTGAGTATATTAAAACATTAGAAAAAGAGGCTGAAGCATCTAATGTAGAACATGCTAAAAATAAAAAAGAGCTTAGTCTTTTTGATGAAACAAAACAAAAGTTAAATAAAATAAATATAGACCATAAAGCATTAAAAGCATCTTTTAATGAAAATAAAAATGAACTTGACAAGTCTATTGGTACCTTAAATGCTTTAAAAAAGGAGCATAAGATACTTATGGATGTACATGAAAGTTTGAAAGAGGAATTAAATACTTCTTTGGAAGAAAATAGTAAAATACGTACAGTCAATGCACGATTATTAACTAAACTTGAAAATGAAGTAGCAAAAGCGTTGAGAGAACAAGGTAAAAAATAGTGATACTACAAGATGTAAATTACACAAATATGTTAGCAGAATATATAAATAAACCTTCAAAAGTTTTTAAAGAAAATGGAAAAATAAAACGTAAATTTTATGAAAATGAATCATTAAATCTTCAACATGAATTGGTAAAACTACAAAAATGGGTCATTGATAACAACAAACGATTACTTATAATATTTGAGGGGATGGATACTGCAGGAAAGAGTTCTTCTATAAAAGAGTTTAACTCGTATCTAAATCCAAGAGAAGCACGTTCTGTAGCTTTACCTAAGCCTAACTCAAAAGAGCTTGGACAGTGGTATTTTCAGCGTTATTTAAAACAGTTACCTAATGAAGGAGAGATAGTTTTTTTTGATAGAAGCTGGTATAACAGGGCAGGTATAGAGCAGATATTTGGCTTTTGTACACCTAAACAACATGAACACTTTTACCATCAAGTAAATGGTGTGGAAGAGATGCTTGTAGATGATGGCATACTTTTTTTCAAATTTTATTTGAATATTTCTAAAAAAACACAACAAAATCGCATAAAAGAGAGAGAAGATAATCCATTAAAAAGTTGGAAACTCTCTAAGCTTGATTACAAATCTATGGCAAAGTATGATGAGTATGAAGTCTTAAGAGATAAAATGTTCAAACGTTCAGGTACACAAAATGCCCCATGGTGTGAACTAGATGCCAATGATAAAAAACGTGCAAGACTTAATGCCGTACGTTATTTACTTGAAAATATACCTTATGAGGATAAAAACAAAAAGCTCATAACAGGGGTAGATGAAAAAGTAGTAAAATTACATAATAAAGGAAAACATGATGTCGAATATAACTATCTGGCATAATCCAAGATGTTCTAAATCAAGAAATGCTTTAGCACTTTTAGAAGATAAAGGTGTAGATAGTGAAGTAGTTAAGTATTTAGATACACCGCCAAGTAGAGAAGAACTTGTAAAGATGCTGAAAATGTTAGAAATTGATGCTCGAGGGCTTATGCGTACCAAGGAATCTATTTATAAAGAGCTCGGATTAAAAGATATTAGTGATGAAAATAGACTTATAGATGCAATGGTTGCTAACCCAAAACTTATAGAAAGACCTATAGTAATAAAAGATGGAAAAGCTGCTATTGGACGTCCTATTGAAAATATCATAGCACTTTTAGATGAATGATCTTAGTTTAAAGTTTTACACCTAAATCTACATAATAATCTTTTAGATTATGGTCTTTACGGGCTTTAATAAAAAAGTCAAGAAGGTATCTTTCATACTAAGTATAATGTATAAGTTCAATGCTTTATGATAAAATTCGGATAATAAATAGATATAAGGACACAACTTGCTAAGTACAGTAAATTTGACACAAAGATATGGAAAGAGAGTACTCTTCGATAAAATAAATATGACAATGGATGTGGGTAAACGTTATGGACTTATAGGTGCCAATGGTGCAGGGAAGTCAACTTTTATGAAAATCCTTGCAGGAGAATTGGAGCCTAGTGATGGCGAAGTACAACTTCAACCTAATCTTAAACTGGGTATGCTTAGCCAAAATCAATATGCCTTTGAAGAATACACACTAAGTGACGCGGTACTCTATGGAAACAAAAAACTCTTTGATGCACAAAAAGAGAAAGAAAGACTCTATATGGAGGGAGATTTTGACTCTGATGAAGTAAACAACCGTTTAGGTGAATTAGAGATGATCTGCGCAGATGAAGACCCTACATATGAGGCAGATGTAAAGATAGAAAAACTTTTACAGTCATTAGGTTTTCCTGCAGAACAGCATAGTGAACTGATGTCTTCTCTTACAGGGGGGGATAAATTTAAAATCTTACTAGCACAGGTACTTTTTTTGAAGCCAGATGTACTGTTACTAGATGAGCCTACAAACAATCTTGATATGGCAACCATATCATGGTTAGAAGAAGAGCTTAAACGTCATGAAGGTACACTTATGGTTATTTCTCATGATAGACATTTTCTTAATGGTGTGGTGACACACATATTAGACCTAGATTTTCAAAATATACGTGAATTTACAGGTAATTACGATGAGTGGTATATCGCTGCAAACCTTATAGCAAAACAAGCAGAGACAGATAGAGCAAAAGGTATAAAAGAAAAAGAGGAGCTAGAAAGTTTTATTAAACGATTTTCTGCCAATGCCTCTAAAGCGAAACAAGCCACTTCCCGCCAGAAACAACTCGACAAGCTAGATGTGCAAGCCATACAGCTTTCAAGTAGACGTGACCCTTCTATCATGTTTAAGCCTCACCGAGATATAGGGAATGAGATATTAGATGTGGAAGGATTAAGTAAATCTTATGATGGAGAGAAAGTTTTTGAAAATCTATCTTTCAAGGTAAAGAAAGATGACAAAATAGCTATTATCGGCACCAATGGTGTGGGAAAAACAACTTTACTTAAAATACTTATGGAAGAGATAGAAGCGGACGCAGGTACATTTAAATGGGGACAGACCATTACGCACTCCTATTTTCCTCAAAATACCACAGACCTCGTTGTGGGTGATGAAGAACTACCACAGTGGATACAGGGTTTTGATGTAAAATGGCACATTGATGATATACGTAAAACACTGGGCCGTATGCTTTTTTCTGGGGAAGAACAAAAGAAAAAGATAGATGCGTGTTCAGGTGGAGAAAAACACCGTGTAATGCTCAGTAAAATCATGATGGATAGCTCAAACTTCTTAGTAATGGATGAACCAAATAACCACTTAGACCTTGAAGCCATTGTAGCCCTTGGTGAAGCTCTACATAATTATAAAGGTGGAGTTATTTGTGTCTCTCATGATAGGGAACTTATAGATGCTTTTGCCAATAGAATTATACAGATTAATGAAGATGGTACTATAGTCGATTTTGAAGGTGATTATGAAAGTTTTGTAGAACAACACGGATAAGTTATTTTAACGTGTTGTATTTTCCACTAGAAATGTCCTTGGAGATAGAATCTCAAATAAATTCTTAATTAATATTCGTATACACAGCTTGTACATCCTCATCATCTTCTAATTTGTCGATGAGTGTCACTACTTCTTCCATTTGTTCATCTGTGAGGTCTATAGGTGTGTTTGCAATGCGTTCATGTTTTGCTGAGGTAATTTTTATACCCATTTCCTCTAAGGCTTTGGAGAGGTCACCAAAGGCTTCATACGCACCAAATACCTTGATAACTGCTTTGTCTTCAGCATCTTCTTGGGGTTCCATTATCTCTTCTATCTCTTCAAGACCTGCATCTATAAGTTCAAGTTCTAGCTCCTCTAAATCCATTGTGTCGGTTTTGTCAAAAGTAATAACAGATTTACGTGTAAACATGAAGTTTAATGCACCTGAAGTAAGCATCTCTGCTTTGTTTCTTACGAGTGTTGCTTTGACGTTAGCAACAGTTCTTGTGCCATTGTCTGTTGCACAATCTATGATAAGTTGTACACCATAAGGTCCTTTGGCTTCATAATGTATCTCTCTAATGTCTGCAGCATCTTTACCAGAAGCTCTTTTGATAGCAGCTTCTATGTTATGCTTGGGCATATTTTGTGCTTTAGCATTGAGAATAGCTGTGCGAAGTGCAGGATTCATATCTGGGTCAGGGCTACCAGCCTTTGCTGCCATAGTGATGATGTTTCCTAGTTTTGGAAACAGTTTTGACATAGCTCCCCATCTTTTTAGTTTTGATGCTTTTCTGTATTCAAATGCTCTACCCATGGTATAAATCCTTCAATGTATAATTGAGGGTATTATACTGCTAAGTGCCTTTAAAGTTTAGGAGTGTATATTGGCATTATGAAACTAAATGAAATAAAACTAACAAATCCATACTTAAAACTAAGTGACGAATGTTATGACAAAGTTGCACCCACACCACTAAAAAACCCGTATCTTATTCATGTGAATAAAGATGTGGCTAAAACCTTAGAGATAGATGAAGATGAATTAGATATAAAATCCTTTGTAGAGCTACTCAATGGTGAATATAAACCACAAGGTTTTGAGTCTTTTGCTATGTGTTATGCGGGACATCAGTTTGGGCATTTTGTACCACGTCTAGGAGATGGACGTGCCATCAACATAGGGACTATAGACAAGTACCATCTACAACTCAAAGGTGCAGGTATCACAGAGTACTCACGCCATGGCGATGGACGGGCTGTACTACGCTCAAGCATACGTGAATACCTCATGAGCGAAGCGATGCATGGACTGAAGATTCCTACTACTTTGTGTCTAGGAGTCATAGGTTCAGAACATGATGTACGGCGTGAAAGTGTTGAAAAAGGTGCGATTGTCTGTCGTGTCAGCACCTCGTGGGTACGTTTTGGTACCTTTGAGTACTATGCCTCGCAGGGGATGTTTGAAGAGCTTAAAGCCTTAGCAGACTATGTCATAGAAGAGAACTTCCCACACCTAAAAGGTAAAAATGACGTCTACACGATGCTCTTTAACGAAGTGATGGTTATCACCTCTAGACTTATGGCACAGTGGATGTCAGTGGGTTTTGTACATGGCGTACTCAACACAGACAACATGTCCATAGCAGGACTGACTATAGACTACGGTCCTTTCGCCTTTTTAGATGACTTTAGACATGAACAGGTGTGTAACCATACCGATGTAGAGGGACGCTACTCTTACACCAATCAGCCAGCTGTTGCCAAGTGGAACTTACAGATGCTCATGAAAGCGCTTAGTCCTATAGCAGACATGGAAAAGATGGAAAATATCTTGATGATTTATGACAAAATATATATACGTTATTTACACTACTATATGTGTAAAAAACTAGGGCTAGAAGGCACAGTAGAAGGTGACCCAGAGCTGATAGACGATATGTTCGATATGTTAGAGTCTCTGCATGTAGACTACACACTTTTTATGAGAACACTAAGTCACTATGAACATAAAGGTGATAGGGAAGCATTGTTAGCAACAGGACTCTATCATGAACCCATGAATGCTTGGCTAGACAGATATGATGAACGTATACAGTACATAGATAAAGAGACACGAAAAAAACAGATGCTAGAAAACAACCCAAAATACGTACTCAAAAACTATATGCTTCAAGAGGCTATAGATGCAGCAGAGGTGGGAGACTTTAACTTGGTAGATGATTTGTTTAAAATAGCACAGCATCCTTTTGATGAACACTCAGAGTTTGAACGTTGGGCAGAGGCTACACCTCAAACCTTTAAAAATCAAAAGCTTTCCTGCTCTTCTTGACACTTGTCAATTGAAAAATATCATATTATAGGTACAATTTATCATCAAAATTAAGGGTGGGTATGAAAACATCAGAAGTAGATTTAGAGTCGATAGAAATCATGGTACGTGCATTTTATGCAAGACTGATAAAAGATGACTTGGTAGGGCCGTTTTTCATCAAAGCACTAGGCGATGACCTACAAAGTGGCAAGTGGAGAGAACACTATGGCACACTCGATAGGTTTTGGCTTCTTATGATGACAGGAGAAAAAGGATACATGGGAGACCCCTATATGGTACATGCATTTATGGGTACACTCACGGTAGAAGTTTTTGACCGTTGGTTGGAAATTTTCCATAAGCAAGTTCATGCACAATTTACACCAGAGATAGCAGACAAATTTTACGCCAAAAGTCAAACCATAGCAAGAAGATTTATGGAAGGCTTGGAGATAGGCGAATTTGCTACAGATGAAGATGATGAGTATTAGGAGACTTTGTGTTAGCGTCTGAAGTCAATAGAGAAAACCTTTCACAAATGATTCGCACTTTTTACAAGATGATTCTTGCAGATAAAACGGTTAACCCGTACTTTATCATGGCTTTAGGCAATGACCCAGAGAGTCAAGCGTGGCAAGAACACTATAAAATCCTTGAAGATTTTTGGTTGATGCTGATGACAGGAGAAAAAGTTTATACCAGAGATGCTTACGAACCACATGAAAATATGGCAGAACTCTATAGAGAGACGTTTGAGCGATGGCTAGAGCTTTTTAACGAAGTGGTACATCTCTACTACACACCTAAACTTGCTAAGAAGTTTTACAAAAGAGCAGAAGTCCTCAGTCGTAAATTTATGCAATGGCTAGATATAGTATAATTCCCCATAAAGGAGAGTTATGCTTTTAGAGACAATAGACAGAGGAAACATAGAAAAACTAGTGCGTGCTTTTTATGCTAAAGTACTTGAAGATGACTTGTTGAGCCGTTATTTCCTCATAGCATTGGGTGATGATTTAAACAATGACAAATGGTACGAACACCTCCATACACTTGATAACTTTTGGTTCTCACTACTCACAGGTGAGGGCAGATATATGGGAGACCCACTCATGCCACATATGTTTCTTGGAGGCTTAAACGAAGCACATTTTGAACGCTGGTTACACCTTTTTAGAGAAACACTAGATGAACTCTTCACTCCAACCATAGCTATCAAAATACACGGAAGAGCCAAAGCACTCTCTACTAGGTTCATTAGTGATTTGGAGTTGGATGAGGATGCATAGAGTATAGAAAAGTATGTTAAACTTGTATAAAACATTAAGGCTAAATATGACTTTAGAAGAGCTACAATCCAGCATAAAACAAGAATTAGGTGTACTCTTGTACTTTTCAGGCGAACACTGTAATGTCTGTCATGCATTACGTCCAAAGTTTAGAGAGCTTTTTGATACCGAGTTTTCACAAATCAAACAAATCTACCTAGATGCAGAAGAACATAGAGAGATAGCTGTACACTTTCAAGTACTTTCACTCCCTACAATGATAGTCTTTTTAGACGGTAGAGAGTTTGTGCGAGAAGGGCGAAGTGTGAGTCTACATAAGATGAGCGAACAGCTCAAGCGTCCTTATGGGATGATGACAGAATAATTTATTGTTTGGTAATAATAGAAATATTCTCAAACCCTTTAGACTTCAATATATCTATAACCGATACAAAGTACTCAAAGGCAGAGGCTTTGTCCATATGTAGAGAGACTAGGTCTTTTTTTGGGTCGAGTTTGAGGAGTTTTTCTTTAATAGTATCAAGAGGAAGTGCTTCTTTATCGTAAAAGTATTTACCCTCTTTGTCTATGGCGATGTGTATAGACTTTTTATCTTCAGCTTTTTTTGAACTAGCAGAGGGTAGGTCTACTTTGATGGTTTTGTTTGTGACAAACGTAGCAGTGGCTAAAACAATAACCAGTAGGACCAAAACAATATCGATGAATGGTACAACATTCATTTTGTCAAATCGTTCTCTTCTCATTATTTATTTTCATCTTGAGATATTTCCCACTTAGCGAGAAGTACGTCTACTTTGGTAAGTAGGGCATTATAAAGTACAGTAGCTGGTATAGCTACTACTAATCCTGCTGCAGTGGCTTTAAGAGCAAGAGCCAAATGTTTCATAATCTCACCAGGGTCAATATCGCCTTGCTTATCACCGATGATGTAAAAGGTGATGATAATAGCTATTACTGTACCTAGTAAGCCAATATAAGGTGCATTGGAACCAATACTAGCAATGGTAGCTAAACGACGAGAGAGGTCAAGTTCAAGTGCTGTTTTGTTCTTGTATGACGCTACTTTAATATTTCTATAGTAAAGTATACGTTCAATAGTAAACCAAAATGTAACGAAAGAAAGAAGTCCTAGTAGTCCAATGATTCCATAATCTACAATGTCTTTTATTTGTTCTATGGGCATAAATAATCCTAAATATTTAGTTGATATGTTGAAGTATTATATCCAAATAAAATGAGGAGAAAATGAGTTCGTTAAAATATAAAATAAGCTATATTGTGAATAATATTATGTTAACCAATAAAATTAAAAATCAATAAAAACCCTTTTTAATAGCTTTAAAAGCGATTCTGAGCGTGATTTAAGCATTTTTACCTGCTTATACGATAAAATATTTAAACTTATAAAATGAAGGAAAAAATTTGTCTGATTTATTTGAAAACAATGAAAATACGCAAGAGATACTCATAGAAGACAGTATGAAAACCAGTTACCTTGACTACTCTATGTCTGTCATTGTGGGGCGTGCTTTACCAGATGCTCGTGATGGTCTTAAGCCTGTACATAGAAGAATCCTTTATGCGATGGAAGACTTGCATCTTTCTCATAGAAGTCCTTATAAAAAGTCTGCTCGTATCGTCGGGGATGTGATTGGTAAGTACCATCCGCATGGTGATAACTCTGTCTATGATGCACTCGTACGTATGGCACAAGACTTCTCTATGCAAGCACCGCTTGTCGATGGTCAAGGTAACTTTGGTTCAGTAGATGGTGATAACGCTGCTGCCATGAGATATACCGAAGCGCGTATGACTAAGATAGCAGAAGAGTTACTTTCTGACCTCGATAAAGACACTGTAGACTTCGTACCAAACTACGATGATTCTATGTCTGAACCAGATGTCTTGCCTGCACGTGTACCAAACTTGTTGTTAAATGGCTCAAGTGGTATCGCAGTTGGTATGGCAACAAATATTCCACCACACCGTTTGGAAGAACTTATAGAAGCTTTAGTTCTTCGTATAGATAGTCCAGAGTCTAGTGTTGAAGACATGATGAAAATTGTGAAAGGTCCTGACTTTCCAACGGGAGGTATTATCTTTGGTAAAAAAGGCATTACAGATGCTTATACTACGGGGCGTGGACGCATAAAAGTACGTGCGAAAACACATATAGAAGAGACAAAGTCAAAAGAGATTATCATCATAGATGAGCTTCCTTTTCAGGTCAATAAGTCTAGGCTCATAGAAAATATCGCACAATTGGTACGTGACAAGCACATTGAAGGTATATCGGAGATACGTGATGAGTCTGACCGTGAAGGTATGAGAGTGGTCATAGAGCTTAAACGTGATGCCATGTCTGAGATAGTTATAAATAATCTTTTTAAACAGACTCAAATGCAAGTGACCTTTGGTATCATCATGCTTGCTATTAACAACAAAGAGCCAAAAGTATTTAATCTTATGGAACTGTTTGATATCTTCTTAAAGCATAGAAAAACGGTTGTTATTAGAAGAACTATTTTTGACCTTGAAAAAGCAAGAGCAAGAGCTCATATTTTAGAAGGGCTTAAAATTGCGGTAGATAATATTGATGAAGTCATCAAAATTATTCGTGCATCCTCAGATGATGCAGATGCAGCAGAAAATCTCATAGCACGCTTTAAACTCTCTATGATTCAGGCAAAAGCTATACTAGAGATGAGACTTAGACGTTTAACAGGTCTTGCCATAGAGAAGATTGAGAACGAACTTGCGGAACTTCTTAAACTTATCGCAGAACTTGAAGCCATCTTAAAGTCTGAAGAAAAAATCAATGAAATTATTCGTGAAGAACTCGTTGAAATTGGTGAGAAATTTTCTATCCCTAGACGTACAGAAATTATAGATGATTATGATGATATAGACATCGAAGATCTCATCCCTAATGAGCCTATGGTTGTGACAATCACACATCGTGGGTACATTAAGCGTGTGCCAGTCAAACAGTATGAAAAACAACATCGTGGCGGTAAAGGCAAAACTGCTGTAACAACCTATGATGATGACTTCATAGAGAGCTTCTTTACGTCAAATACACATGATACACTCATGTTTGTAACTGACAGAGGACAGCTTTACTGGCTCAAGGTCTACCGCATACCAGAAGGGTCTCGTATTGCTAAAGGAAAAGCAGTGGTAAACCTCATAAATCTTCAAAAAGATGAGAAGATTATGGCTATCATACCAACCACTGATTTTAACGATGACAAAGGACTTGTATTCTTTACCAAAAATGGTATCGTGAAGCGTACAAACCTTTCAGAGTATTCAAACATTAGAAATAATGGTGTAAGAGCCATCAACCTTGATGAGACAGATGAAATAGTATCTGCAAGCATCGTAAAACCAGACACGAAGTGGCTTTTTGTTGCAACGAAAAAAGGTTTGTGTATTAGATTTAAAGTAGAAGATGCTAGAGAGATTGGTAGGGTGTCACGAGGGGTTACTGCTATCAAGTTTAAGATAGATGGCGACTACGTTTGTGGTGCCATCACCATAGAAGATGAAGAAGATGAGTTACTCATGCTCTCTGAAAAAGGGCTAGGTAAACGAACGTCAGCTTCAGAGTACCGTGAGCAAAACCGTGCAGGTAAAGGTGTCATAAGTATGAAACTTACCGCTAAAACAGGTGATGTGGTAGGCGTAGTGGCAGTTGCAGAAGACAAAGACTTGATGTGTTTAACCTCAGTAGGTAAGATGATACGTGTAGACATGGAGCAAATCCGTAAAGCAGGGCGAAATACCTCAGGTGTTAAAGTAGTCACAGTTGAGAAAAAAGATATCGTTGTAAGTATGG
>Ga0256840_1000942_pt1 | contig 28687 bp, 17 predicted proteins | sample 355202metaG_FD_185969 | JGI IMG/M metagenome (GOLD analysis project Ga0256840, IMG submission 185969) | Hydrothermal vent microbial communities from Mid Atlantic Ridge, Atlantic Ocean - 355-202 | ecosystem: Environmental > Aquatic > Marine > Hydrothermal vents | place: Atlantic Ocean: Mid... | reverse complement strand
GTGTGCAGGGTGTAGCGGTGAAAGGTCCGGGGCGTTGCCGACTCGATGGTGTCGATCCTGTCACGGATCCCGGGGATGTAGCGCTCGAGATCATCGAGGCAGCGCCCGATCATGGCCTCCTTGGCCCGCGCATAGGCGGTATCGTCCAGGCCGGCCCAGTCCTCGTAGTCTGCGTTCATGGAGGCGACCACGGTGTAGTCGGGACGGTCGGGCCGGGTCCTGGGATAGTAGATGGAAAAGGTGCGGCTTCCGGTCTCCATGTCGCGCATCTCCCGGGAAGAGAACTCCGGCGAGGTCGAGGTGAACAGCAGGTCGCCCACGTCGTCGAAGGACTCGCCCTTGCGGATGCCCAGGTAGACCTGGCAGCTCGAGTTGTTGACCTGGACGCGGTCGAAACCGGCCAGGAAATCGTCGGAAAAGACCTCGCGGCCGGCCAGGTTGTCGATGGTATTGGTGATGCCGGCGTTGGAGACCACGGCCGGGGCCGCGATCACCCGTTCACCCACGGCCACGCCCCGGGTCCTTCCTTTTTCCACCACGATCCGGTCCACCCGGGCCGAGGTGCAGATGGTGACCCCGTTGTTCTCCAGCTCGCGGGCCATCATGCCGATCAACCGGTCAGTGCCGCCCTCGAAGGTGTAGACCCCGCGGTTCATGAAGTTGGAAAACACGATGCCGTAGGTGATGGCCGGATCATCCAGGGTGGAGCCGTTGGCATAGGTTATGGGCTCCATGAGCAGCCGATGGACGTCGCTGCGGCCGGGAAAGAACTCCTCGAACAGCTCGCGGGTGGTCATGGTCCGGTCATCGTAGAAGTTCATCCCGGCCACGGTGGTGAAGAATCGCTCCACCACGGCCCGGTCGACCCCGAACTCCTGGCGGAGGATCCTGACGAAATCCTCGCGGCTGAAGGTGGTGGTGAGGGAGAACTGCGGGTTGTCGAAGACGATGTTCTTCAACTGGACAATGGCGTCCCGGATCTCCTTTGTCCAGTACTTGCGGCAGGTCTTGACCATGCCATAGGGGAAACCGTGCAGGGAGACGTCAAAGATATGGCCGTTGCGCGTAAACCAGGTGGCCAGGCCGCCGAGGCGGGTGTGGTGTTCCAGCAGCAGTACATGGTGGCCTGCCCGGGCCAGGCGGTTGGCGCAGGTGAGACCGCCGAGGCCGGACCCGACAACGATGACGTCAAAACGGTCACCGACCCTGTCCAGAGGTGTGAATGCCATGGCTTGATCTGTCGAAATAGTTCACTGATATCGGAGGAGCAGCGGTGCCGGCCAGGCGGAGGCGTACAGCACATGCGGTACGTCGGGCATTGGCCGTACCCGCGGCAACACAGTAGATCGGACGTTTTGCGACGCCATCTTTCACAGGAGATGCTGATTGACGATGGTCACTCCACTGAGCATGGCGCCGACAATGCCGAGATACCCCTGGTCCGTACCGGCGATGAACAGGTTGGGCCATGGCGTGCGGCCGTCCCTGATCTTGCGCGGACTGCCATAGACGGCCCCCTGGGCCTTGGCCGTGAACCGTTCGATGGTCAGGGGAGTGAAGCTATCCTGATATACAATGTCCTGCGGATAATTCCCAATGATTTTCCCTGCCGCGGCAAGGGATTTCGCGGCCCACTCTTCCTTGGCCCGCCGGTAGTCCTCTTTGCCGAGACAGCGCCAGAGGGCGTGGTTGGCGGCATTGGTCACCCGGATCTGGACCGGATCCGCAGGCTCGAGCCCCTCAAAATTGCCAGGGAAGCAGATAACACCCCACGAGACATCGAGCAGGTCCCGGGGACGGCGGTAGGCGAACTCGGGGCGCTGGTTGTAGAAGATGATGCTCCGGTCGTTGCGCAGCTCCCGCATCCGCCGGGCCGGCACCAGGCAGATGGTCTCCATGAAGCTCATGCGGCCGGTATGGGCGGTCGGGTCCAGGTCCCAGCCCGACAGCCTGGCAGTGCCGGGAATGCCGATGGTGGACAGGACCGCATCCGCGGTGATCTCCCGGCCGTCGGCCAGGACCACACCCGCCACACGGTCCCTGCGGCGGATGATGGAGGCCACGGGGCTGCGGAAACGGATCTCGCCGTCAAAGCGTCGGTACTGGGCCAGCAGCATGTCGAGAAAATCACGGATCGTCCCGTGGGGCCGGAAGAAGCCGTCCTGAAACACGGCCCGGAACATGACCACGAACTGGGCAAGATCCATGTCGTGTTCCTCGGCATTGCCGTAGACCATGAGCGGCAGCAGGAGCATGTCCTCAAGCAGAGGCTCGGCCAGGACAGTAGCGAGGAACCTGCGCGTTGACCGCCAGGGAGCCGGGGCAAAGGGATCATAGGCGTCGATCCGGCGCACCAGTTCGGCAAAACGGTCGACAGCGGCGGGAAAGGCGGCGGCGATCCCCTCTTCCAGCTCGGTAAAATCGTTGCTGAAACTGAGGCACTGGTCAGGAAAGGCGATCTCCGAACCGATCTGCTGGTGGGTGACAAAGGCTCGGCGCGAGAGCTTGAGCTGCCGGAAGAGACGGTTGAGGGGCGCCCGCCTGTCCCGGGCCGGCGCATAGTTAGTCATGGCGTGCAGGCCGGTTTCCAGGAGAACCCCCCTGCGGATGTAGTAGGAGTTCAGGCCGCCGGCAATGGTGTGCTGTTCGAGGATAAGGGTTTTGCACCCGAAGCGGGCGGCACGGATTCCGGCGGCGAGCCCGGACAGGCCGCCACCGATGATGATGAGCTGATACTCAGCCATGCGTGGAGGAAACAGATTCCCGACCGGGCCGGGTCCGTCGGCGGTTCGGAAACAGCACGAAAGGGACGCGATCAGACGTCTTTCAGCCTGGGCTCGAGATAGTTGACGCAGGAGGTCAGGGTGGCGAGCTGCGGATACTCCTCCTCCGGAATCTGCAGCTTGTAGCGCTTGCGCAGTTCCATGACGATATCGAGAAAGTCCATGGAATCGAGATCCAGCTGATCACGAAGCGGTTCGTCCGGATCGAGCTGGTCAAACTCGGCCTCTTCATCTATGTCTTCTATTATTTCAAGGATCATGTCCTTGATCTCATCCCGGGTCATACCGTCCTCTATGGCGTCTGGCGAGCTGGTCGCAGCACAAATTCATCTCGACAACAGGACCTCCGCCGAACCCTGGCCGGCGGGGTGCTTTTTTTTGCAAAGAGGCTAGCATAGCATAGCCGCTCGCACTTTGCCACAAATCTCTTGCAAAAGTTGAGCAGCATGTGATCGCTGCCGGCCCCGGAGGTGCAGGCAGGTGCACCCCATCACACTCTCTTGACAATGACCACGGAATTGATCCCGACCATGCCAAAGGAGTTGTTGAGGATGGTCTCCACCCGCACCATCTGCCGGGGCCGGCCGATCACCAGCCCCGGCACTTCGCAGTCCGGGTCGAGATGATCGATGTTGATGGTGGGATGGACCAGGTGATCGGCGAAAGCAGGCAGGTTGCCGGCCAGTTCCAGTACGCCGGCGGCGCCCATGGCATGGCCGATCAGGGACTTGGTGTTGTTGATCGCGGTCTGCGGACAGTCGGCAAAGAGCTCGCGCACCACCCTGCACTCCTCGACATCGCCCTGCCGCGTACCGGTGGCATGGATATTGAGAATGGAGATATCCGCCGGCGCGAGCCCGGCCCGGTCCAGGGCCATCTGCATGCATTCCTTCTGTCGCTGGCCATGGGGCAGAACAAAATCACGGGCATCGGAATTCATGGCATAGCCGACGATCTCGCCATGGATCCGCGCTCCGCGCGCCAGGGCCCGGTCCATACGTTCCAGGGTGAAGACACAGCCTCCCTCCGAGATGACGATACCGTTGCGGTCCCTGTCCAGGGGCCGGCTGGCGCGGGTGGGATCGGCATGTTCGGCCAGTGCGCCTTGGGCACGGAAACTGGCGAAGATGCCAAAGGAGCCCACGCACTCGGAGATACCGCCACAGAGCGCCAGGTCCACCTCGCCCAGGCGCAGCATCTGGCACCCCTGGATCAGGGCGGCATTACCGGCGGCACAGGCGGCCCCCACCGAATAATGGGGCCCGGTGATCCCCAGGTTCATGGTGATCTCGCCGGCGGGATTGTTGAGCACGGTGCGGGGATTATGGTGGTGAGTCCAGTAGTCGACGTTGTAGTCGAAGCGGGAGATGTTATAGACCTCGTTCTCCGTCTCCACGGTGCCATGCTCGGTGAGCCCGATATAGACACCGGTCCGGGCCCGGTCGTAGCCGGAGAAATCGATCCCTGCATCTGCCAGGGCCTCGTTGGCGCAATAGACGCCGATGGCCCCGGCGCGGGTGCCCCGCTTGTTCTCCTTTTTCCTGCGATACCTGGTCTCGGGAAAATCGCAGATCCCGGCCGGCGCCGGGCCCATGTAGCGCAGATCGATGGTGGTGATCCCGCTTTCACCTGCCAGGAGCCGGCGCCGGAACCCGGCAAGGTCATTGGCACCGCCCGGCGCGGTCAGGCCGACGCCGGTGATGACGATTCTCTCTTTCTCTGATCCTGTCTGCATACCGGTACCGCTCCCCCGTTCCCTGTCAGATGGCAAGCAGCCGGCCGACGATCTCCGGCACGGCGCTGATGGCCTCAGGGAGCTTGTCCGCCATGGGACCGCCGGCCTGGGCCATGTCGGGCCTGCCACCGCCCTTGCCGCCGACCAGGGCCGCCACCTGGCGGACCACATCGCCGGCGCGGATACGCCCGGTGAGATCCCGGCTCACCAGGGCGAGCAGGGCGGCCTTGCCCTTGAACTCGCCGCCGAGCACCGCAATGCCGCTGCCCATCCGGTCCCGGACCCGATCACCCACCTCGCGCAGGGTCCGGGGCGAATCCAGGGGGATGATACCGGCAATGACCTGCACACCGTTGACCTCGGTTGCGCTGTCCAGCAGCCGGTCAAGATCGGACAGGGCCATGGAGGCCGTCAGGGCCGCGATCTCCCCTTCCAGCTCCTTCTGCCGCTTCAGCAACGCCTGCACCTTGCCGGCGGCACCGGCAAGCGGCCCGGAGATCACCTCGCTCACCGCCTCTGCCTGCCGGACCAGATCCTGTACCCAGGCCACTGCGGTCTCGCCGGTGACTGCCTCGATGCGCCGGACACCGGCGGCGATACCGGTCTCGGAAATGATCTTGAAGAAACCGATGTCGCCGGTGGCGGCGGTGTGGGTACCGCCGCAGAGTTCCTTGCTGAACTCACCGATGGTGACCACCCGCACCAGCTCACCATACTTCTCGCCAAACAGGGCCGTGGCGCCTTCGGCCATGGCCTGCTCCCTCGCAAGTTCGGCGGTCTCCACCCTGGTGTTGCGCCGGATCTCCCGGTTGACCAGCCGCTCGATGGCAGCGATCTCCTCTGCCGTCACCGGTGAAAAATGGGTGAAGTCAAAGCGCAGACGCTCACCCTCCACCAGGGAACCGGCCTGCTTGACATGCCCGCCCAGGACCTGCTGCATGGCCGCGTGGAGCAGATGGGTCGCGGTATGGTTGAGGGCCGTGGCCCGGCGGCTGCTCTCGGCGACAGACAGCTCCACCTCCTGGCCGCGGACCAGGCGCCCCTCTTCGAGCACACCCTCGTGCAGAACCAGGCCATCGGCCACGCCCCTGGTCCCGTGCACCGAGAAACGGCCGCCCGGCCAGCGGATCTCGCCCCGGTCTCCAACCTGGCCGCCGGATTCAGCATAAAACGGGGTCCGCGGACAGTAGAGCCGCAGCCGCTCACCCGCCTGGTTCGCCACCTCCACCAGCTCACCGGCGGCATCGACGATACCTTCCACCGTGGACCGGTCCTGAAGTCGCTGGTAGCCGGTGAATTCGGTGCTGCATCCCTGCTCGAGCAGGGCCGTGACCCCGGCCTCGAGATGGGCCACATCGGTGCCTTTCCAGGATCTCCTGGACTGGCACCGCTGCTCTTCCATGGCCCGCGCAAACCCGGCCTCATCCAGGCCGATACCCTGTTCCAGGCAGACATCCCGGACGATATCCACCGGAAAGCCGTAGGTATCGTAAAGCCTGAAGATGAAATCGCCGGCAATGCGGGCGCCCTCGCCCTCTTCCTGCCGCAGCCGTCCGATCTCCTCGGAGAGCATGGCCAGGCCATGATCCAGGGTCTCGCCGAACCGCTGCTCCTCGTTGGTCACCACCTTGGCCAGGAGCTGACGGGCATCGGTCAGGTGCGGATAGGCACCCTGCATCCTGTCGGTCACCAGGTCACAGACCGAGGGAAAGAAGGAGGTCAGCCCCAGGCTGCGGCCGAAACGGATGGCCCGGCGCATGATCCGGCGCAGGACGTAGCCGCGGCCCTCGTTGGAGGGCAGAACACCATCGGCGACCAGGAAGGTGGTGGCCCGGGCATGGTCGGCAATGACCCGCATGGCCACGTCATCGGCCGCATCCGCATTGTACGGTCTGCCGGACAGAGTGGCGATGTGATCGATGAGCGGCGCAAAAAGATCGCAGTCAAAGTTGTTCAGCTTGCCCTGCAGGACCGCGGCGATCCGCTCCAGCCCCATGCCCGTATCGATGGAGGGCCTGGGCAGCGGCGTCATGGTGCCATCCTCATCCCGGTAGTACTGCATGAAGACCAGATTCCAGAGCTCGAGGAAGCGGTCGCAGTCACAGCCCACGGCGCAGTCGGGCCGCCCGCAGCCGGCCTCGACGCCCTGATCGATGTGGATCTCGGAACAGGGGCCGCAGGGACCGGTGTCGCCCATGGCCCAGAAATTCTCGGATTCACCGAGACGGACGATCCGCCCCTCGGGCAGGGTCTCCACCTCCTGCCAGAGGGCATGGGCCTCGTCATCCTCGCGGAAGACCGAGACCCAGAGCTTTTCCGGGTCAAGCCCCAGCTCGACGGTCAGAAACTCCCAGGCGAACCTGATGGCCTCTTTCTTGAAATAGTCGCCGAACGAAAAATTGCCCAGCATCTCGAAGAAGGTGTGGTGCCGGGCCGTGTGGCCGACGTTTTCCAGGTCGTTATGCTTGCCGCCCGCGCGCACGCAGCGCTGCGAGGAGGTGGCACGGACATAGTCCCGCTTCTCCTCGCCCATGAAGACCCGCTTGAACTGAACCATGCCGGCATTGGTGAAGAGCAGGGTGGGATCATCGTCGGGCACCAGGGAGGAGGACTCCACCACGGTATGACCATGGTCGGCAAAATACTGGAGAAACCGTTTTCGTATCTCGTCTGCTGTCATCTGTGGAAAAATGTCTTCATTATCAGAAAATCAGGGGACAGGGGCCAGGTACCAGGGGACAGGGGCCAGGGGCCAGGTACCAGGGGACAGGGGCCAGGGGCCAGGTGTATGGGGACCGGATGGGTACCTGTCTGCGGCAGTATGACGATGGCATCTTCCTGATTTTCAAGGTTTGTTGTTTTGGTAAAAGTTCCGCTATTGCAAAGCAGTTGCCGACATCGGTGGTCTCCGGTGATCGATTTTGTCAACCTCGTTGTTGCAAGCGGTCTCAGGTTTATCAGGCCGTGGCGGTCCGGCAATGTCCGGGACAGTCCGGCTGCGGCAAACAGAATGGCAGGAAATCAGCAGGATATAAGATCTACGAAAAAACAGCAATCTTTTTCACGTCCCCGTTGTCCGCCGTCCGGGCCATCACCTGAGATGCGGCAGCATGGCCTTGAAGGCCGGGGTACCGGCCCGCCGCAACAGCTCGTAGACCAGCATCTCGGCCGGTGCCAGCACCACGCCGAGCTGACGCAGCCGCATCTGGCCGTAATGGTCGTTCTCCGGTGTCCGCGACGAGACCGCGTCCGCCACCACTCGCACGTCGTACCCTGCCTGCAGGGCACCCAAGGCGGTCTGGTAGACACAGATATGGGTCTCGACCCCGCAGAGCAGCAGGGTATCGACACTCTCGGGCAGCCCCTCCAGGACCGCCCTGACCTCAGGACTGTCCAGGCCGTTGAAGGTCAGTTTGTCCGGACAGGGAACTCCGGCCAGCAGTTCCGCCAGTCCGGGCACCAGCGGCCCGATACCCTTCCTGTACTGGGTATTGGCAACCACCGGCATCCCGAGAACACCTGCCACATGGATCATGAGGCGGATATTGCGCTCCACCCGTTGCGCCTCGTGAATATGGGCCATGAGCCGCTCCTGCGGATCCACCACATAGAGACAGCACTGTTCCGGCCGCAGGAACTGCACATCCATATCGTTCCCCCAAGGACACTCCCGACATACCGGCCGGGATCTGTCTGTTTTCCTGTAATAGTTCACCGCCAGCGGCAACGGCCTGAAAAGAGCAAGACTTTTAAAGTTGATGGACTCGTAAAAAGTCCATCACACTCTAGAGATGGCTCAGCATAAAAGTTCGATATACAAGGCGTAGCGGTGTCGGCCAAGCGGAGGCGTACATGGAGTACGTCGAGCATTGGCCGTACCCGCTACAACGCAGTAGATCGGACTTTTTGCGACGCCATCAAAGTTCAGCAGTGCGTCAGCTGTACGTGATCGTGACTGGCCGGCAGGTGAGCGAGCGCAGCGAGACTCCGATAGCCCGCTATGCGGCCAGTCGCGAGTGCCCGCAGGTAAGCGCAGACTCCGGATGGCGCGCTGCTGAACTTTTACAGAATTTTTCAAGATCGGTTCTTCCCGGCCACTGCTGGTTCGTGGTATGCGCTTTTTAGTTATCCTGCCGGGAATTTGCAACAGAAAAACCGTGCCCGGAAGGGCACGGCCTGAGTAAACCCTCACAGGGTTGGCAACTATGCGGTTTCACAACCTCAGAGCTGTAAGCGTTCACAGGTAGTGCATATTTGTGCAGGCGCGTTTGTTCGCTATAGCCCCTCTATGCGGACAAACGCGACCGTGCAAAGATGCGCTGCCTGTGAGCGCTTACCGGCCTGAGGGAGGAGGAAGGAAGAAGAGAGCAGCCTGGGCGGCCGGACAATGATACGTTCTCTGTGCAGCCCGCGACCTGCCAGCGAATGCCTCAACGCAGCAGCAGCCTGTATATGGGGCTCAGATTGGGGCGGCGGCCGGGAGTCGCCTCCGGCCTGCTGCGGCCAAGGCGGATGGTGACCACCGGCGAATAGGCGGTGAGCTCGCCATTGACCACGGCGCGGATGCGCAGATAATAGGTCACCTCCGGCGACAGACCGGCGAGGTCGGCCTCGGTCACATCCCCCACATCCAGGTCATGGTAGCCGGACACAAAGCTCGAGAATCCCGGATCAGTGGACAGGTCGAGGAGATAGGTGTCCACCCCGCCGGAGAGCGGCTCCCAGCCGGCAAGGAAACTGTGGCCCCAAAAACCGATGGCCTTGAGGCCTGGAACCTGTATAAAGGATGAAATCTCAGCAACATGAATCTGATCACCTGCGACCCAGGCGATATGATTCTGACTGATGACAGGTGCGCGGTCATCAAGGATGTTGTCGGTTATCCGGCTGAATCCCATGCCCCGGCTGTAGAGAAAGATCTCGCTGTCCGTGCCGTCACGGCGGGTCAGGACACTGACCTGCCCGTCCATGGCCGGGCTCCTGTTGAAGACGAAACGTTCCGGCACCGGCGCCGCCAGCGGCACGTCGGCCGTCAGGTCGCAGTACCAGTGAGCGACGGTGCCGTCGGTATTGGTCTGCAGCCAGACCACCCGTCGGGCATCGACGCGGGGATCGCCGCAATCGGCGGCTGGATCCGAGATGACCATGGCGGCCTGCTGACCACCGGCCTCGTAGAGCATGATCCGTCCAGGGTGGTAGGAATCGGTGACCACCTGGGATGTCCACACCACGTGGCCGGCCGCGATCTTCGGCACCTGGTTGTCGGAACCGTCGGCCGGGGAGATCATGACACCGCCGGCCGGGGTACCGCCGGCAAGACGGTGCAGATAAATCCGGTTGCCGCCTTCACTGTCGTACTTCTGCCAGACCACGTATTGGCCATCGGTCTGGGGCAGGGTGTCGTCACTGTCGTCATCGGTGAGCTGCACCACCTGCAGACTGTCGAGGTCGCAGTAAAAGATCTCCCAGTCGGCGTCGCCGGAAACGGCGCCGGCCAGACCACCCCTGGCCTGCCAGACCAGGGCCATGGAATGAAGGGCGGGAAAGCTGCTGTGGGAAATGGTGACCAGTCCGGAACTGTCCCAGATCTCGCCGGCCCGGGCACGATCCGCGCTGACGGTGTCCAGGAACAACCCTGTGATCAACAGTGCAAAGAGAAGTGATAGCGATTTCATGGTCCTGGTTTCCTGCAGAGGTTCAGTGCAACACATCACCAGGTTATGGGGTCACTGCCGCCAAAGGCCCCCAGATCATTGTTGTCGTCCCCTGCCCCTTTTGCCGGCGACCCGGACTGGAGACGGTAGTCCCGCGCGGCCCTGTCGACAAACAGGGGATCGGCAAACAGCTCATGGGGATTGCCGGTGAAGTTGGGGCCGGACCCCTGGGTGCAGCCGCCGGTCTGGGACGGGACCGAGGTCAGCCTGCCGAAGTTGCCGTAATAGAGGTTGTAGTCACGGGGCGGGTTGGTGGCAGGACCGCAGGTCGCATCCCGGATTCCTGTCCGGTTGTTGAAAGCGGCGATGTTGTTCCTGATGAGCCGGGCGGCCTGGGCGTCATCCCTGACCGGCGGCGAGGCAAAGGCCCGCGGGTTGCCGGTGGCCGGGTCCGTGGTCGTGTTGATATCGTCATAGACGATGCCGCCGCCCGTTTCCCCGGAGCCGTTGTCCACCACCGTGTTGTTGCTGATCTCGGTGATGCCCCAGGAGACACCGAAGGGATCATAGGGTGAGACATTGTCACCGGAAAAGCGGATACCGCTCCTGGTGTTGCCATAGACCAGGTTGTTGGTGATGACACCGGAGGCGTGGTCAAGCCGCATACCCACCAGGTTGTCATACACCTTGTTGCGACGGATGGTCAGATTGACCGGGCCATTTCCCCTGTCAAAACCCACCACCGAGGGTGGCGCGTCGGGGTCGGGAGCGGTGTACCCGGACCAGTCGCCGGTGAAGATACCGGCCGCCACGGTGTGGCCGTGGATCTCGTTGTCCGTGATCACCGCTGTACAGGGCCTGGTGAAGGTGATTCCCGATCGGGCATTCTGGTAGATCTGGTTGGAATCGATGGTGACAGTGCCGGTTATGCGGTCGAGGACAGCAATACCGGCCCTGCCGTTCCCATAAATGGTATTTCCGGTGATCAATACGGGCTGCGAGGCCGGGAACTTGCTCATTAACGGATTGTTGTTGACATAAAAGGCGATTCCGGCAATGGCATTGTTGTAGATCTCGTTGCCGCTGCCGATGGTCAGAAGGGATGCACCACCGATATTGATGCCGCCGGCACCATTGTCATGGATCACGTTGCCGCTCACATGGGGAGCGACGCTGCTGGAATCGATCAGCAGGATACCTGCCCGACGATTATTGTCGATGGTATTGTTTTCGATACTGAGCTGATCGATATTTTTCAGCCAGATCCCACTGCCCTTGGCGGAGCTGCCGGTCCCGTTGCCGGTTATGAGGTTACCGTCACTGGCGCCGCTGCCGCCAATGATGACCCGGTTGCTGTATCCACTTCGTCCGGCAAGATAAATTCCTGCCCGTCCATGTCCTTGAATGGTATTTCCGCGGATGATGATTGTGCTGTTATAAACAGTTCCTGATGAGATGGTAGTTATCCCACCATAATCAGTATTATAAATCGTATTGCCGATGATACTGACATCGACCTGATCATTGAGTCTGATTCCGGTCCTGTATGGTGAATCCCCTGGCGCTGCGGCCCCCTTGATTTCACAATTGCTGATCGTGATATTATTGGACCCCGAGTAGATTCTGATCATGGCCCTGGTGCGGCCCGAAGAGCCATCGAGTAAAAAACCGTCCAGGGTGCAGTTATCCACGCCGGGAAACTTGACAAGCGTCTTGGCCCGCCACGCCGGTACCAACGTCGGTTTAACCGCCTGGGCACTGCGCAGGTCCACACCGGTCTTCATATCGATATCCACACTGTAGGTTCCGGGATAAACGAGGACCACATCACCACTGGAAGCGGCCGACATGGCGGTACCGATGGAGCAATAGGGGTTGCTGCTCGTCCCGGCCCCGGTGCTGGGGCAGGTATCGTCATCCACATAGATATTGGCGGCCCTGGAGGCAGGGGGAAGGCAGAACAGGAAGAGCAAAACAACAACAGCCCCGATCAGCGCTCGGTCATCCTTGAAGAGACAACCTGAGCTCAAAAGAAAAATTCCTTTCATCACCCGCATCCTCCGGAGGTGAAAAGAGTGATGGACTTTTTACGAGTCCACAAAAAGAGTGCCCGCACGAATTACAGCCCGCCGGGGCAATTACTTTCAGATTACGACAAGGTAATCCTTTCCGTCCGTCCATGCCACTGCCAGGTGCTGCAAAAACCGATCGATCGCTGGGCCCAAAATCATCAAATTTCCTGTAACACCAGGAGATTGAAGCCCGGATGGGACAGCCGGCCCCTGTTGCCTTGTCCGGATTTCGCACCATTCCTTGCAGGAAGTGTTGCATTTTTTATACCGTCCCGTCACCCCGTGACAATGGCCGTTCCATACAACTCTGCCCTGAGCCATGGACATGCTGCAACAAAAAAATGGCGCCCCTGCGCAGCACAGGGACGCCGTTGTATCCCCGTAATCGGGGATTGACTCAGAAAGGAAACGGCCTACTGCCGGCCGGTGCCGGGAACCCGGATATCCTCCACCAGGTGCTGGATATGCTCGGGCGGCGGCGCGGTCATGTTGGAGACCGTGAGGGCAACCACGAAGTTGATCAGGGCGCCCACCGCGCCAAAGGCCTCGGGCGAGATCCCGAACAGCCAGTTGTCCGGGGTGTTGGCCAGCATCTCGGTGCCCTTGATAAAGAACCAGCCCTTGTACCAGAAGATGTAGACCAGGGTGGAGCCAAGACCGGCCAGCATGCCGAGGATGGCGCCGGTATTGTTGGCCCGCTTGGAGAAGATTCCCATCATCAGGGCCGGGAAGATGGAGGATGCGGCAAGCCCGAAGGCGAGTGCCACGACCTGGGCCGCGAATCCGGGAGGATTGAGTCCCAGGTACCCGGCCACGAGAATGGAACCTGCCATGGCGATGCGGCTGGCCATCAGCTCGGTCTTGTCCGAGATATTGGGTGCAAAGATCCCCTTGAGCAGGTCATGGGAGATGGAAGAGGAGATGGCCAGCAGGAGGCCGGCGGCCGTGGACAGGGCAGCGGCGATACCACCGGCGGCCACCAGGGCGATGACCCAGTTGGGCAGGTTGGCGATCTCGGGGTTGGCCAGGACCATGATGTCGCGGTCGACCTTGATCATCTCGTTACCCTTCCAGCCAAAGGAGGCGGCCTTGACGGCAAACTCCTTGCTTGGCCCGTAGTACTGGATGCGGCCGTCGTTGTTCTTGTCCTCGTGCTTGAGCAGACCGGTCTTCTCCCAGTTGGTGAACCAGGAGGGGACGTCTTCGATCCTGATATTGCCGTCGGGCGAGCCCACCGGACCGATCTGGATGGTGTTCATCAGGTTGAGGCGTGCCATGGCACCCACCGCGGGGGCAGTGGTGTACAGGATGGCGATGAAGACCAGGGCCCAGCCCACCGACGAACGGGCGTCCTTGACCGTAGGCACGGTGAAGAAGCGGATGATGACATGGGGCAGGCCGGCGGTGCCGATCATCAGCGACAGAGTGAGCAGGAACATGTTGATGGTCGTCCCCTTCTGCACCGTGTAGGCGGCAAAACCGAGATCGACCAGAATCTTGTCCAGCTTGTCCAGCAGGTACATGTTGCTGCCGTCGGCCATGGTGGAGCCGAGGCCGATCTGCGGCAGCGGATTGCCGGTGAGCTGGAGGGAGATGAAGACCGCCGGTACGGTGTAGGCGAAGATCAGGACACAGTACTGGGCGATCTGGGTATACGTGACTCCTTTCATGCCGCCGAGAACGGCGTAGATGAAGACGATCACCATGCCGGCGACCAGGCCGACGGAGAAATCCACCTCGAGGAATCGGGAAAAGGCCACGCCGATACCCTTCATCTGACCGATGACGTAGGTCAGGGAGGCGGTGATCAGGCAGATGACCGCAACCACCCGCGCGGTATGGGAGTAATAACGGTCACCGATGAACTCGGGCACCGTGAACTTGCCATACTTGCGCAGGTAGGGGGCCAGCAGCATGGCCAGCAGGCAGTAGCCGCCGGTCCAGCCCATGAGGTAGACCGAGGCATCGTATCCCTTGAAGGCGATGAGACCGGCCATGGAGATGAAGGATGCCGCCGACATCCAGTCGGCGCCGGTGGCCATGCCGTTGAGCACCGGGGGGACGCCCTTGCCGGCCACGTAGAACTCGCCGGTGGTGGCGGCCCGGCTCTTGATGGCGATGAAGATATAGAGGGCAAAGGTCGCCCCGACAACAAGATAGGTCATTAATTGCAGGCTCATTCATCCCTCCCTATTCTTCAAAGACATTGAATTTCTGGTCCAGTTGGTTCATGCGCCAGGCATAGAAGAAGATCAGGACCACGAAGGTGTAGATTGAGCCCTGCTGGGCAAACCAGAAACCGAGGCGGTATCCGCCGAGGCGAATGGAATTGAGCTGTTCGGCCAACAGGATCCCGCAGCCATACGAAACGACAAACCAGACGACGAGGCAGCCGATTACCAGCCGGATATTCGCCTTCCAGTACTCCGCTTTTGCAGCGTCACTCATCTTTTCCTCCATACGTTGTGTTGCCAGGAATACAGTCCCGGTTCCCTCGTGCGGCCGGGAGGTTTCAGCGGTTCCCGCAGCCCGCGGGAATCCCCGGAAAACGACACTGTGCCGCAATCCCTCCAAGGTCTGGCGGCGGCTTCTCCCCAGACATGCGCCACCCCGCCCCGGAGGTCACATTCCTGCGACACCGGAACGCTCCTTCTCCCCTTTTCCGCACATCCTGACCCAAACACCGGTGGCCCGACCGGGGACAGTCGCTGCTGACAGCGCTGCAACCACTGAAAATGGCGGATCCGACGGTTCCGGCCCCACCCGGAGCAAGGGTCTGTACCACACAGCACGACAGTTAGAGTTTATACTTTTTCACCTGTCCGCTGTCAAGCAAATAGGTGCCTGAAAACCTGTTCAGTTCTACTGAACAGACGATACACCATTGCTGACTTGACATCTGGAGAATCGTCACATTGTAGTACATCCATCAGTGGAACGGAAGCGGTCCCCCGGCGACCTTGCCGGATTATCGGACAAACAGCTCCGTCGCTGTCGCAACTTCACCGGTTCAGGCGATGCGGCCCGGGGTCCGGCCGGACCGGTACAGCTCCTTCAGGGTGCGGATGCCACCGTGGCGGAATTTCTTGAGCAGGAAGAGGAAGAGGTAGGCGGTCTGCAGGGCGTCTTCAAGGGCGTCATGGGGCTTGAAGCGGGGCAGGTGGAACTCGGCGGAGAGATCATCGAGATTATAGGACATCGTCTGGTCGCAGAAACCGTAATAATCCCGGCAGCGTGCCTCCTTGTAGGCCCGGGCCAGCCGCATGGTGTCGATGCTCGGATTGGAGAGGGTGCCGCCGAGGACACGCCGGGCGGCCCGGTTGAGAAAATGCATGTCAATGGCGACAAAATGACCGACCAGCAGGGCATTGCCGCAGAAACGGACGAAATCGGGCAGGACCTCCTCCATGGGGGGCGCGGCGCGAAGACGTTCCGGGGTGATACGGTGGATAAGGGTGGCCTTGTTGGGATCGATGTTGCGGGGCCGGATGTAGCGGTGAAAGGTCTCGCCGGGCACGATCTGCAGGTCGACGATACGGACCGCACCGATGGAGATGATCTCGTCGCGCCGCCTGTTGAGCCCGGTCAGCTCGGTGTCGCAGACCACAAAGGCATATTCGTTCAGGGGACGGCCCTGGTCGAAATCCCTGAACAGCGCCCTGTTGTCGAGCAGGACAGGATGGGGCGCAGGCAGCCTGAACAGGGTCCTGAACAGGTTGATCATGGCTCAGACAACCGGAAACAGGATCTTCAGGACCCCGTGCAGACGGTCGATGACCTCGAAGGCGTCCCGGAGCATCCGTTTTTCCAGGTCCGAGAGCTGACCCGGGTCGATATGGTTATCCGGCTCCTCGCCCTGGTCGATCTGGTTGAGCTGGTGGATAATGCGAAGCTGCATCTGCATCTGGTAGGCAGCGTGGGCCGCTGACCAGAGATCGCCGGAGATGTGGCCCTCGTCGGCCAGGACATGGAGACGGGCCAGGGTGTTGGTCTCGTTGACCCTGTACCTGAGGGCCAGGATCCTGGCAAAGTTGACGAACGGTGCCAGTCCCTGGTGCTTGATATCGAGCTTGTTGCGGTGTTCGCCGTTCTTTTCGACGATGAAATTCTTGAAAAAGGAGAGCGGTGCCCGGCTGGCCATGCACTCCCTGGCCATGTGCAGGAGGTAGATCTCCTGACGTTCGGTGATCCGGTTGAGATGGGTCCGGAGCTCGTCGGCGAGCGGGGCGTGGCCGAAACCGGCCCTGAAATCGAAGAAGATCGTGGCATTGAGCAGTTCACGCGGCTCCGGTGACTCCACCCACGAGGAAAAGTAGCCCTTCCAGACCGACAGGGGCTGGCACCAGCGGGGATTGACCGCCATGATCTCGCCGGGACACAGGGGATAGCCGCACTTGACCAGGTGGTCGATGGCCTGGCGGGCGAAACGGGAAAAGTAGTCCCGGGCCGCCCGACGCTCCCGCTCGCTGCCCGGATCGGCATAGACGATGGCATTGTCCTGGTCGGTCTTGAAGGTCTGCTCCCGCCGGCCCTCGCTGCCCAGCAGCAGCCAGCAGTAAGGCAGTGGCGGCGGTCCCGCCTCCTCCTCCAGCAGGGTGAGGAGACGGGTGAGGATCTGATCGTTGAGGATGGAGATCATGCGGGCGATATTGGAGGCCTTGGCCCCCTCGATGACCAGGTTGCGGATCATGTCGGGGATCCGGCGCGACAGGGGGTAAAGGCCGTCGATGCTGCGCTGCTTGCCGATCTCCTTGAACAGGAGATAGGGCGAGTTGCCCTGCAGGAGCATGATGTCATGGGAGGTCACCACCCCCACCACCCGGCCCTTCTGCTCAACGGCCAGGTGGTGGATGGAACCGGACATCATCCTGAGCAGGGCATCGAAACAGACGGCCCTGGACAGGACCCGGGTCACGGGCGAGGACATGATCCGCTCCACCGGCGCCCCGTAGTCGAGACCGGCCGCGATCACCTTGTTGCGCAGGTCCCGGTCGGTGACAATGCCGATGATCTCGGTATCGTCTCCGGGGCGGTGGACCAGGATGGAACCGATCCGGTACTCGGCCATGGCCCGGGCCGCCTCCTGGATGGTCGCATCGGCGGCTACCGATCGCGGCGGCTGCTTGACAAGGTCGCCCACCTGCAGGGAGAAGAGCAGCAGGTCCTCGTCGCTGCGCCGTCCCATCCGGTGCCGGCGCAGCTCGGTATAGGCGGTATTGACGATCTTCTCGGAAAAGTTTTTCAGGTGGTACTGGGCAAAACCGGGCTGGTTCTCGATGAGATCGAGAAAGTCCTCCCGCGGCAGCAGAAAGCAGAAAGTGTCCTCCACGGTCTCCACGTTCAGGTTGGCCGGCGTTGAGCGGATGATGGGCAAGGCGCCGATATAGGCGCCCTCGCCGCGGTAGTCCTTGAGGGTGACCTCGCCCTCGTCATCGACCATGTAGGACTTGACCCCGCCCTGCTGGATAAGGAAGAGATGGGTGAGCTCGGTTTCTCCCGCGGTCAGCAACCGGGTGCCCCGGGGATAGAAGTCGACCCGGACATGGCGGGCGATCTGCCGGAGCTTCTCCTCGTCCAGCTCATTGAACGGCATGATGTTACGGAGAAACTCCACCACGACATCCGGGGCCGCGGCCCGGGAGAGTGCACGGCTTGGCCCCTGTCCCGGGGCCGGTCCCTTTCCGGTCGAAGAAGTCTTCATGATGCCTCCCTCCTGGGGAAAAAACAACAGGCTGGTCACCCGCATGGATGATCCTGCCTGTTATCTGTCTCAGGACAGTGAAACGGAAGCCGCGTACAAGGCGCCGGGACTCACTTCAGTTCCTGTTTGCCCTGGACCAGGTGATCGACCACCGACGGGTCGGCCAAGGTCGAGGTGTCGCCGAAGTTCTCGAAATCGTCGGCCGCGATCTTGCGCAGGATCCTCCGCATGATCTTGCCCGAGCGGGTCTTGGGCAGACCGGGTGCCCACATGATCACCTCGGGGGTGGCAATGGGGCCGATCTCGGCCCGGACATGCTTGCGCAGCTCATTTTTCAGATCATCGGTATCCTCCACCGAGGCCATCAGGGTGACATAGGCGAAGATGGTCTGCCCCTTGACGGGATGCGGCATACCCACCACGGCGGCCTCGGCCACTGCCTCGTGGGAGACCAGGGCGGATTCGATCTCGGCGGTGCCGAGACGGTGGCCCGAGACATTGATGACATCGTCCAGCCGGCCCATGATCCAGAAGTAGCCATCCTCGTCCCTGCGGGCGCCGTCCTCGGGATCGTAGATCCCTTCGTACCGGCTGAAGTAGGTCTTCTTGAACCGTTCCGGATCGCCGAAGACGCCGCGCAGCATACCGGGCCAGGGCTTGCGGATCACCAGGTGCCCGCCCTCGTTGACACCGGCCTCGTTGCCCTCTTCGTCAAAGATGGCCGCGTCCACGCCGGGCAGCGGGAAGCTGGCCGATCCGGGCTTGAGCGGGGTCGCATAGGGCAGGGGCGAGATCATGATGCCGCCGGTCTCGGTCTGCCACCAGGTATCGACGATGGGCAGCCTCTCCTTGCCGATATGGACGTAGTACCACATCCAGGCCTCGGGGTTGATGGGCTCGCCCACCGAGCCCAGGATCCGGAGGCTGGAGAGATCCCAGCGGGTGGTGGGCTCCTCGCCTTCCCGCATCAGGGCACGGATGACCGTGGGTGCGGTGTAGAAGATGTTGACCTGAAATTTCTCGACGATCTTCCAGAACCGGTCCGGCCCGGGATAGGAGGGCACACCCTCGAACATCAGCGAGGTGGCGCCCAGACCCAGGGGGCCGTAGAGGATATAGGTATGGCCCGTGATCCACCCGATATCGGCGGTACACCAGTAGACGTCGTCATCCTTGAGATCAAAGACATACTGGCAGGTGTGCATGGCATAGGTCAGATAACCGCCGGTGGTGTGGACCACGCCCTTGGGCTTGCCGGTGGAGCCGGAGGTATAGAGGATGAACAGGGTGTCCTCGGCATCCATGGTCTCGATGTCGCAGCGGGACCCGATATCTTCGGCCTCCACCTCGTCGTGCCACCAGGTGTCACGACCTTCCTGCATGGCGACCTCGTTGCCGGCCCGCTGGACCACGATGCAGCTCTCCACGCAGTCGGTGCCCGCCATGGCCTGGTCGGCATTGGGCTTGAGCGGGATGGTCTTGCCGGCCCGAAGCACGGCGTCGGCGGTGATCAGGACCTTGGCCTGGCAGTCATGGATGCGGCTCTGCAGGGCAACGGCGGAAAAACCGGCAAAGACCACCGAGTGGATGGCGCCGATTCGGGAGCAGGCCAAAAGCGAGATGGCCAGCTCGGGGATCATGGGCAGGTAGATGGAGACCCGGTCGCCTTTCCTGACGCCCTTTTTCTTGAGCACATTGGCAAAGCGGCAGACCTCGGTGTGCAGCATCTGGTAGGTGTAGACCCTGACGTCCTCCTCGGGTTCCCCCTGCCAGATGATGGCGGCCTTGTTACGGCGGCCGTCGGTCAGGTGACGGTCAAGACAGTTGTAGGATATGTTGAGTTTGCCGCCCTGGAACCACTTGATCTCCGGGGTGGTGAAATCCCATTCCAGGACCTTGTCCCACTTTTTCTCCCACGAGACCAGCTCTTCGGCGCGCTCGGCCCAGTAGCCTTCGGGATCCTCCATGGACCGGCGGTAGATGGCACGGTACTCGTCCATGGATTTGATGAACGTCCGGTCGCGTCTCTCCTGCGGGGGATCAAAGACCTTGCCTTCACTGAGCAGACTGGTGATTTTGTCTTCATTGCCACTCATGCTGCACTCCTTGTCTGATGGTTGACGGTTGTTGCGACGTCCACGACAACTGGCACTGCCCCGGCTCCCCCTCTCGAACCGGGACGATCGGTGATTTGCTCTTCCGCCGTAATATTTTCCTCTCTCTTTGTCAAGCAGAACCACTCCTGCCGTGACCGGAAATCCCTGCGCCGCAAAGAGATTGAAATTCATCCGCCAATGGGGTATCTGGAAGAGGTGATTGAAACCCCGGAAGATTTCAGACAAGGCAATGCCCATGCCGGATCCGCTGGAAAAAAAGGTTGTCGCGATGCTGCATGGCGGCAGCAGCAAGAAGGCGGTTCTGTCACGCCTGGCCACCAAAGACAACCACAGCGAGCTGCTGGCCATCCTCAATGATCTGCCCACCGAGGCACGCCGCCGGCAGCACATCTGGATCAACTGGATGCTGCTGGTCTTTCTCTTTGCGGTGACCAGCAGGAAGATCTACCAGATCACCCTCCTTTTCATGGCCGCCCGTGCCGCCGACCGCTTCTCGCCCCTGCTGCTGCTCAATCTCATCGTGCCGGCCATCAACTTCTATATCCTGCGCGAGATCCTCCTCTTCCACCGGCGGGGCTACCTGTTTCTCGCCCTCATCTCGGTCCTTGCCCTGCTCCGGCCCGAGAACCGGGTCCTGCCGGACCTCTGTCTCTATCCCGTCATGACCGCCCTGGCCGTCGTTCTCATGCTGCGCCTGTTTCCGCGCAGTGAAAAACTGACCTGACCCCGGTCCAGCCTCGGCTCCCAGTGTCCTTGGTATTGACGATCCTTGGTATTGACGAAACGGACATATCAGAGTTTAATTAAATACCGATAGAGTTCCCGGCCGCTGCAGCCAGGCGGCCAGCCGCGAGCGCGTGCAGATGGCGTGCTGCTGAACTTTTACACGAGGAAGGAGATCATGCACACCCGGGAGGTCGACGAGCTGGCGGGCCTGCTGAAGGCCATATCGCATCCGATCCGCCTGAAGATCCTCTGCCTGCTCCAGGACAACGAGCTTTCGGTCTCAAGCATTCGGGAACAGGTCAAGACCAGCAACGCCAACATCTCGCAACATCTCAATATCCTGCGCAACCAGGGGATCATCGATTTCCGCAGGGACGCCAACTTCATCTACAACCGGATCAGGGACCGGCGGATCATCGAGCTGATACAGACCATGCAGCATCTCTTCTGCAGCACCGCTGACCGAAGCGGCAACGGGCACCACCACCCGGCCGGAGAGGAGCGATGAACATGGGCGGAAAGATGATCGGCCTCGCCCTGGACAGACCCGGCCTGATCATCACCCTTGCCGTGGCGCTGACCCTGCTTGCGGGCGCCTTCGTCCCCAGGGTCCGTATCGCGCCCGACCCCGCGGACATGCTGGCCGCAAACGACAGCGTGCGTCTCTTCAACGAGCGGATCCGCAGGGAGTTCAACCTCCACGACACCCTCATCCTCGGGGTGGTCAACACCAGGGATGAACATGGAGCCTTCAATCCGGCGACCCTGAAGAAGATCCTGCTCCTCAGCCGCTTTGCCGCCACCCTCCACGATCCGAAACACCCGCGGCACAAGGTGCTTTCCCGGGAGATCCTGGCCCCGGACAGGGTCGCGGTCATGGAACCGGCCGGCCTGGGCAAGGTCCGCTTCCGGTGGCTGATGCAGAGGGCCCCGGCCTCCCGCGACCAGGCCCTGGCGATACGGGACAGGGCCATGGCTGATCCCCTGCTGGCGGGCACCATGATCTCGGCAGACGGCCGGGCCATGGCCATGGCCATTCCGGTCAGCGACAGGGATTTCAGCCATCGGGTCTTCCTTGCCCTGCAGGCGAAGATCAGGGAGCTCGGTGTCGGCGGCGACCGCTTCTACATCACCGGACTGCCCCTGGCCGAGGCGCGCTTTGCCACCGAGCTGCCCTTCCAGGTGGCCGCGCTGTCGGCACTGGCCCTCCTGTTTGCCGCGCCGCCGCTTTACCTCTTTTTCAGAAAGATCGCCCTGGTCACTGTGCAGTTGGCCATTGCCGCCATGGCAGTGATCATCACCATGGGCCTGCTCATCGCCTCCGGCAGCGCTCTGCAGATCCTCAGCACCATGATCCCCCTCTTCATCATTCCCGTGGCGCTGGCCAATACCATCCGCTTCCTCAACGGCTTCGTCATCCATGGCCAAACCGAGGACCGGCGCGGGGCAGTGCAAGGGGTCATGGAGGAGCTCGCCATCCCCATGTTCCTGACCGCCATTGTCCCGGCGGCCTGCTTCGCCACCCTGCTCCTGGCCCCGGTTCCCGCCCTGAGGATATTCGGCCTCTTCGTGGCGCTTGGCATCATCATCGCCTGGCTCCTGACCATGTTCCTGCTGCCGGCCTTTCTCATGCTGGCAACGGACAAGGTGATCGGATCTCCCGGAGATGCCATCCTCAGCCACCGCTTGCGCAACCGGTTCGGCAGCCGCATGGCCATATCCCGCCCCTGGCTGTTTACCGGCAGCGGCCTGGCCATGGCCGGACTCTGTGCCATCGGCCTGCTTCTGCTCCGGGTCGACGGCAATCCGCTGCAATGGTTCACCGGCGACAGCGAACTCCGCATCGCCTCGCGGGTCCTTAACAGCCGCCTGGCTGGCACCTTTCCCGCCTTCCTCATCCTCCGCGGCGACGAACCGGGGATGAGCCCGCGCCAGGCCGCCGAGTGGCTGCATGGCGAACTGGCCCCCCGCCTCATCGATGTGCCGGTGATCCGGCAGAAGGTGCTGGCAGAGCTATCCGAAGCCGCGGCAGAGAGTACAACCAGTGCCGAGATGGCCGACCGGCTGGAGAGATCCTGGACCAGCGAGATCGAACGGCTGGCCCCGGACGATGCCGTCGGCTCGGACCGGTGGTCCACGGCCCTGGACAGCCTGGACCGGCTGCGCAACGTGGAGGAGGTTTTCAAACGACCCGAGCTGCTCAGGTATATCGCCGCCCTGCAGCGCCACCTGCAGCAGATGCCCATGGTGGGCGGCAGCATCTCGATGGTGGATCTGGTCAAAAAGGCGCACCAGGCGCTGATGGAGGGGGACCCTCGCTACCGAACCGTTCCGGAGACCGTCAACGGGGTGGCCCAGGCCATGAGAATCTACCGTAACAGCCCCGACTCCGATCGTCTCCGTCAACTGGTGAACAGCAACTACAGCCGCCTTAACATCCGGTTCCGGCTCAGCAGCGGCGACAGCAGGGACATGGCACGGCTGATGGAGGCCGCGAACAGCTACCTTGCCGCCAATCCGCCGCCAGTCCGTCTCCGCCATGGCTGGGCCGGTCCCAGCGTCATGTACCTGGCCTGGCAGGAAAAGGTGACTGGCAGCATGCCTGGAATCCTCCTGCTTGCCGTTGGGACGGCTTTGCTCCTCCTGAGCCTGTATTTCCGTTCGCCGCTCCCGGGGATGATGGCCTTGATCCCGCCGATCTTCGGCGTGGCCATCCCCTTGGCAACCATGGGCCTGACCGGCAGAAGCTATGATGTGCCGCTGGCCCTGCTTTCCCTGCTTCCCCTGGCCGTGGCCATGGAATTCGGGGTCCACTTTCTCCTGCAGGCCAGGGCCACCATGCAGGGATCCGGCAACCGACAGGAGGCCATCGACACACTGCCGGAGGCACCGGCCATGGTTCATTCGGTCATCGTCATCGCTGTCATGTTCATGCCCCTGTTCCTTGCCTCTTTGCGTCCGCTCCGCTCCGCCGCCGTCATCCAGACCATCGGCGTCTTCTGGGCCGGCCTGGCCACCCTCTGGCTCCTGCCGTCCCTGCTGGCACTCATGCCACCGAGGTTCTTCCCCCCGGCGCAACCCTCCCCTGCACCTGCGAAGGAGGAACCCTCTTCATCGTGACCGGAGGCTCTGGAATCGTCACAATGGGCAATGCAACCGGTGGGCATTCCAGGGCACGAAGAGTGTGATAAACATTTCAAAGCAATTACAGATCAACAACATACAAGAAGGAGAATCATCATGGTTGTAAACGACTGGGTCCACGTCTTTGCCGGCTTTTTCATCCTGCTCAGCCTCGCCCTGGGGGTCGATACCCCTGCCAACCCCATCTTTGTCAGCCGCTACTGGCTGTTCTTCACCGCCTTTGTCGGTGCCAACCTCTTCCAGTACGGCTTCACCGGTTTCTGCCCCCTGGCCATCATCCTGAAAAAGCTGGGGGTGCCAGAGTCGAAATAATCCACATCCCGCAACAGCCACTGTGTCGCCGCGCCATCGCTCCTGGCCGCATTCCGGCATGCTGCGGCCAGGGGCACCGGCGGTGCCCCTGGTCTCCCCATGGCGACAGCAGTCGCCCTGGCCTGCAACAACCACATAACCATCTGAACATACAGAAAAATACCTGACACCCGGACCGGAATACCCCTCCACCCGTCCCACATCGTTCCACCCTGCAGACGATCACCGGCGACGCTCCCCACCTGCAGCACACCGTCTGCCGGCCACCGGTATCAGCCCTTCTTCAGGCCCACGGAAAACCGGCAGAGGGCGTGTTGCACCATGGAGCGGTGCAGGGAGGGTTGCCCTCATAACCGGGGGACCGCCGGTCGTCCCTGCAGAGATGCATCAACCATTTTCCCTCGCTCCCCTCCCATGCCATCAAACCCGCCGCAGGCGGCACGAAAATTCCTGCCCCCTGTCCTCTGTCTCCTCTCCCCTGGCCCCTGGCCCCTGATCAATCCGCCTGTCTGCTGAAAACAACAAACCTCACAAATTCCTCACACCTCCCCCGGCATCCTGCCAGGTCTCTGCACCGGTGCCTGCAGGAAACAGCATGAAAAACAGCTGGTTCTTCCCGCCAGGCCCCTATTTTCCGGCAACTGGAACAGTAAATGCAATTTAAGGAAACATTATCACTCCGGATTTCGGAAAGACCGGCCGGGCCAATCCCTTCCAACCGGCCATGCACCGAAAGAGGACAACTGTTTGACCGGATGGTCATCATCCGATCCCGAAAAAGGCAAACCGCCTGAAAGAGCGGGACGCAAAGCCACCGGCCTACGTTTCTGCGCCACAGAAATAGGGTAGCGGGGTTGCCGCAGATGGACCAGGAGACAGGTATCTGCCCATGACGCAGGGCCTGTATTCCGTCGAGCAGCAACACCTGCCATTCTTTCTGCAGAAACAGGCAGGGGGGCCGCCAGAGGAGGCCACAACTCATGTTCCTGCAGCGCTGTTTTCAATGGCTCGTTTTCTTCCTTCTCTGCCTGGGAATCCTTCCCCAGTCCCTGCTCGCCGCCCGGGTGGACTTCAGCTGGCTGCCCAACACCGAACCGAACCTGGCCGGCTACAGGATCTATTACGGAATATCGAGTGGCAATTACACACAGGTAATTGATGTTGGCCTGCCTCCAGTGGCCGATGGCCGGGTCCATGCGGGAATCGATGATCTCACCCCGGGGCAGACCTATTACTTTGCCGCCACCGCGTATGACAGCTCAGGAATTGAGAGCGATTATTCAACTGAGATCTCCACCACCGTGCCGGAAACAACGCCGCCACCATCTTCCGGGCAGGCGGAATTTTCATGGCTGCCCAACACCGAACCGAACCTGGCCGGCTACAGGATCCATTACGGAACCGCCTCCCGGGCCTATACCACCACCGTGGACGTCGGCCTGCCGCAGCCGGTGGACGGACGGATTCACGCGACGGTGACCGGTCTCATCCCGGGGGAGACCTATTTTTTCGCCGCCACCGCCTATGATGCAAGTGGCGGGGAAAGTGATTATTCAACAGAGGTCAGCTATACGGTCCCGCCGGCCTCCGCCACCCCGCCCGTAGCTGCCGACGGCTCGGCCAGCGGGCCGGAGGACAGCGCCATCACCGGCCAGCTCGAGGTGAGCAACAGCAGCGGTCTGCCGCTGCAGTACGCGGTGCAGACAGGGCCAGCATCCGGCACCCTGTCCATCGAAGACGCCACCGGCCGCTTCACCTACACACCTCTGCCCGACTTCTCCGGCAGCGACTCCTTCACCTTTACAGCCAGCAACAGTAACGGCGAGTCCAACCCGGCCAGCATCGCCATCACTGTCACACCGGTCAATGACATTCCCGTGGCGCTCGACACCTCCATTGCCACATCCGAAGATACAGCCTTCACCGGACAGCTCACAGCCACGGACCCCGACGGTGACACCCTCACCTTCACCCTTGCAACCAGCCCGGCAGGAGGCAGTGTCACCATCAGCCCGGCAGGCGCATTCACCTATACCCCGGCCGCCGATGCCAACGGCACCGATACCTTTTCCTTTGCCGTCAGCGACGGCACTGCTTCGGCCACGGCCGCCGTCTCCGTCACCATCAACCCGGTCAACGATCCGCCGACAGCACACGGCACCGCCATCACCGTCGACCAGGGTGCCACGGTCAGCGGTACTCTCTCTGCCTCGGACAGCGATGGCGACCCCCTGAATTTCAACCTGGTTACCGGTCCGGGCAAGGGTTCCGTCAGCCTGGCTGACGACGGGTCCTTCACCTACCAGGCCGACAGCGACGCCAGCGGCAGCGATACCTTCTCGTTCACGGTGAGCGACGGCCATGCGCAGTCCCCTCCGGCCACCGTCACTGTCATCATCAGCGAGGTGACGGCAACTCTCCGCTTCGAGACCGGGGAGCTGCAGGTGACCTCGGCCTGGCAACCGGTGGCCTTTGACGCCCCCTTCCGGCAGCCGGTGGTGATCGCGCGGGCAACAGGCCTCAGCGATCCCGACCCCGGTGTCATCCGGGTGAGGAACGTCACCTCCACCGGCTTCGAGGTCCGTTTCCAGGAATGGGACAGCCTGGACGGTGACCATGGCGCCGAAACCGTAACCTACATGGCCATGGAACAGGGGAGTTTCACCCTTGACAACGGCACCATGATCGAGGCCGGCTGCTTCCCGGCAACTGCGGTCGGCACCTTTGCCCCTGTCGCCTTTGTCGAGCCCATGCAGCAGGTGCCGGTGGTCATGACGGCCATCGACACGGTCAACGAATCCGATGCCGTGACCACCAGGCTCAGGAACATCACCGCGCTCGGTTTTGAGATCATGATGCAGGAACAGGAGGCCAACCCGACCGGCCACGCCCCGGAAACCGGATGCTACATCGCCTGGGAACCCTCGGTCGGAACCATGGACAACATGCTCTACGAGGTCACTGCCAGCGGCGACGAGATCACCCACAATCCCGTCAACATGACATACTCGGTGCAGTTCCCCCGTCCGCCCCTCCTGCTGGCAGAGATGGAAAGCACGGACGGACCGGACACCGCGGTTCTCCGGGTCACGGCCAACAGCGTCACCGGCGCCACCTTCCTGATCCAGGAGGAACGTTCCCGCGACGCCGAACTCTACCACACCACCGAGAGCGGGGGCATGATCGCCCTCTGCACCATTGACCCGGCCGCCGATCCCGACGGTGACGGCCTCACCACGGCCGAGGAGACAGAAACCTACCACACCCATCCGGGCCTTGCCGACACCGACGGCGACACCATGGACGACGGCCGGGAGGTGAGCTACTGGCAGGAGCAGGGCTCTGCCTGGGACGAGGACCTGGACGGTGACGGCCTGGTCAACCTGCTGGATGGCGATGCCGACGGTGACGGCATCAGCGACGGCACCGAGGTGGCCGAGGGCACCGATCCCGGCGACCCGGCCTCGGCCCCGGCCTTCCCGGCCATGGATGCCGGCGAGCTCACCCTGAACCACAACTGGGTCCATGTGGACCTGGCCACTTCCTTCACCAGGCCGGTCGTTGTTGCCAGGCTGGTGACCAGGAACGGCGGCGACCCCTCGGTGCTGCGCATCGCCAACGTCTCTGCCACCGGCTTTGACATCAGGCTCCAGGAATATGACTACCTGGACGGTACCCATACCTCCGAGCAGGTCGATTACCTGGTCATGGAGGCGGGCCACTACACCCTGGCCGACGGCACGCAGATCGAGGCCGGCATCTTTGACAGCCAGGCAACCGGCGTGCCCGGCCGGCAGACCTTCAGCAGCCCCTTTGCCCGGGTGCCGGTGGTGGTTACCGCCATTGTCAGTGACAATGAGGCCGACGCGGTCACCGGCCGCCTCCGCAACATCGACCTGGAGGGCTTTGATTTCAGGTTGCAGGAACAGGAAGCCAACCCGCAGGTCCATGCCACGGAGTCGGTGGCCTACATCGCCTGGGAACCCTCGGCCACCACCATCGCCGGTATCCGGTTTGCTGTCGGCCGCAGCACCAACAGTGTCACCAGTGGTGTCAGCACCATTGCCTATGCCGCGGATTTCGCCCGCCCACCCCTGCTGATCACGGACATGCAGACCACCGACGGCGGCGATACCGCCAGCCTCCGGACCACCGGCCGCACTGCCGACGCCATGCAGGTCATGGTGGAAGAAGAACGGTCAAGGGATAGCGAGACCTCCCACACCACCGAGGTTGCCGGCTACATCGCCATCCTGGCGCAATAGAGAGATAAATCCGCCATACCTCCGGCGGCACAACAACCCATGAAAATAAAAAAGATACCATCGTCTCACTGCCGCAGGCAGGCACCTGGCCCGGCCCCCGGCCTCTGACCCCTGACCCCTGACACCTGGCCCCTGACACCTGGCCCCTGGCACCTGGCCCCTGACACCTGGCCCCTGG
>Ga0256840_1000941_pt1 | contig 28703 bp, 29 predicted proteins | sample 355202metaG_FD_185969 | JGI IMG/M metagenome (GOLD analysis project Ga0256840, IMG submission 185969) | Hydrothermal vent microbial communities from Mid Atlantic Ridge, Atlantic Ocean - 355-202 | ecosystem: Environmental > Aquatic > Marine > Hydrothermal vents | place: Atlantic Ocean: Mid... | reverse complement strand
AAGACCATAGTGTCATATTGTCCACGCATATTTTGCCAGAGGTTCAGGCTGTTTGTGATCGAGTACAAATTATCAAACAAGGAAAAACAGTGTTCTCTGACTCGTTTGATCAGCTAGAAAAGCGTCAGCTGTCTCCTGTTTTAATGGTTGGTTTTGATGCTGTTATTGATAAAGCCGAGCTTTCAAGCCTAGCTGGCGTGATAAAAGTGGATGAACTCACTAAGAATCGCTACCAGTTGACCTTTAAAGAGACGCCAATTGCATCATCAGTATCCCAGCTTAGCGCAGACAAAGGCTGGAAGCTGAATGAATTAACTCCACAAAATGAGTCATTAGAGCAAATATTCATGAATCTTATTCATAATGAAAATTTGCCAGAAGAAATAGAGGAGGGGATAACTGATGAATAAAGTTTTCACCATCGCTATCAGTGAATTTAAGCGGCTTTTTAACTCGCCATTGGCATGGAGTGTACTGGCCATTTTGCAATTTATACTCGCCCTAATGTTTTTAATGTTTATGGAAGAATACATCGCGGTCATTCAACCAGCAACGGCTACCATGCAAAACCCGCCAGGTGTTACTTCTATCGTACTTTCACCGCTATATTTATGGGCAGGCATTATCATGTTGGCAGTTATGCCAATTATGACCATGCGTTTGTTTGCTGAAGAGCGCATGAATAAAACCCTAACATTATTATTGTCATCTCCACTATCTTCCACGCAAATTGTCTTGGGTAAATTTATTGGTGTAATCTTTTTTATTATTCTTATCGTTGCCATGATGATATTGATGCCACTGGCTTTAACCGTAGGTACATCGCTTGACTGGGGTGTAATATTGACCTCGTCATTAGGCTTATTTTTATTACTCAGCTCCTTTGCGGCAGCGGGTTTATTTATATCATCTTTAACGAGCCAGCCCATTATTGCGGCGGTAAGCAGCTTTGGTTTATTGCTATTTTTGGTTGTTCTTTATTTGTCAGGTAGCAGTCAAAGTAATAGTAGTGAGCTGTTTATCTATCTTTCTCACTTTAGTCACTTTCTCCCTTTTTTAGAGGGGGTCTTTGATACCAGCGACTTGGTTTACTATCTTTTATTTATAGTTGGGTTCTTGGTATTAGCTATTCGTAAGCTTGATAACGATAGGTTGTTAGGATGAGTAAGCATTCGCACACAGCGCTGCGTTTTCAAAATAGTGTTTTTACTGTGCTATTTTTGATTGTTATTGGGCTGCTCGCATGGATGGGTAAAACGTATAATACTGATTTTGACTTTACACGTAGCCAGCAAAACTCACTGCATCCATCCACGCAAAAGCTACTTAAAAAATTAAATGAGCCACTGGAGCTTATAGCCTATGTGCCTGATGATGCAACAATCCATACAGCGCTTAAAAAACGTATCAATAAATATAAGAAATACAAAACAGATACTAGTTTAGAAATTGTAAATCCAGACCTAAATCCTGATAGAGCAAAAGCAGATGGTATTCAATTTAGTGGGCAACTACTAATAAAGTTGGGTGACAAAAGCGAGATTGTTAGCTCAGTAGACGAGCAAACCGTCATCAATGTATTACAGCGCCTATCACGCGATAAGCCTAGGCTTGCAGTGTTTTTAGAAGGGCATAATGAGCGAAAGCCATTTGATGAAAACTCTAATGGAATGTCAAAACTCGTTAATTTTTTAGAAGCGCAAGGCTTTACTATTCAGCCACATAACCTGATTCGCACTCAAAACATCCCCAATGATGCCACCTTCGTCGTCATTGCCGCTCCACAAAAAGAATACTTGGAAGCCGAAGTGAAAATCATTAGCGACTATCTAAATCAAGGTGGAAACCTATTATGGATGCAAGAGCCAGGCGGGTTGTATGGTCTGGATGATATAGAGCAACAACTGGGTGTAGTGATTCATGAAGGAACAATGTTAGATGCAAACCAAGCGTTGCAAGATATGCTTGGCATAAAACACCCCGCCGCAATTGCGATTATTGATTATGGAGAATCTGAATTAACCAAAGATTTAACCGCGCATACTATATTTCCATTTACGACAGCTATTTCTCGTGATGCGGAGAGTGAGGGCGAGAACGTAGCTCAGTCAAATAATAAAAAATGGGCGTATCAACCGCTCTTAACAACGCTACCAACAAGCTGGCTTGAATCAGGTGAAATACAAGGAGATGTAAAATTTGATGATGAGGCCGATCTACCTGGGCCATTAGCTATTGCGATGTCCTTAACGCGTCCAAATATCAAAGATGACACTGTTGATGCCGATAATAAATATCCTGACCAACGAGTAATCGTGATGGGTGATAGCAACTTTATGCTTAATAACTTTATTGGTCAGGGTAGTAACCTAACTCTAGCGACAAATATTTTCAATTGGCTAGGGGCGGATGATGATCTTCTGTCTATTACCCCAATCAGCGCTCCAGATACAAAACTAGCCTTACCTGGCTGGGCTTTGTACAGTATGGCACTTTTCTTTTTATTGGTGTTGCCAATAGGCTTGCTTTTAATCGGAACAATACGCTGGCTGCGTCGCAGAAAAAGATAGCACTAAAAATAACGAACTAAGCAAACAAGGTGAATAATATGAAAAAAATAATCATCATCAGTATAACGCTATTAGCATTAGCAGGGTGTGCAGGAATAGGCGTCGATGAAAGTGGTGTAGAAGCTAAAGATATAAATACAAATTTTTATCATCATTGGGTACATTCATATGAAGAACAGGGTGATAAAAAGCCTCCGAATATTTTTCGCCTCAAAGGAAGTCGAGAGTTTCCGATAAGTCGTTTTCGTATGGAATTTGCTTTTGATCCGAGCGGGCAATGCAACTACAAATATTTAAGCCCAACAGATGCTCATGAAATGCGTAACTGCATATTTACCAAAATTGGCAATAAGGTCTATATTTATGATGAGCGAGGCAAGATGTTAAAACATTTACTCTTCACACTAGAAAAACCGGCAACAAGTAATGAACTGAGAATGACTTACGGCATAAAAGCCCCCGCTAAAAAAGAAAGCCCTAAGAAGAAATAATGACAAACTCCAACAAAAAACGTCTATTGTTAAATGTTGTTTTGCTTATTGTTGTAGCAGGTTTAATCAGCTTTATTGTAAGTAGAGATGAAGATAAGGGTGAGCAATACCAAACACTTTATGATAAATCTATAGGGGATGATGCAAAAGAACTAATTATCCACGTAGAAGGAAAAGATGATGTCATCATTAGGCGAAAAGATGAAATTTGGACGGTGGTAAAACCCAGTAGCTTTATTGTGGATAAAGATAAAGTCAGGCAATTATTCACATTACTCTCAGAAAATGCTGAAAGTAACTATGTAATCCAAGGCAAAGATTTAGCGAGCTATGGCTTGGAGAAAGATAGACTTAGTCTCAGCTTTAACGGCGTAAAAATGATTTTTGGTAAACTGAACGAAGTAACAGGAAAACGCTTTATTCTAAAAGGAGAGAAGATGTATCTTATTTCAGAAACTATCTCCGGTTTGATGAAAATGGGTGAAGATGGTTTTAAACAACAAGAAAAGCCAAAACTAAAACCCATTGAATCACCTGACAAATAGCGATTACCTTTTTAGATATGATAAATAGTTTAAACAATACAACACTATTATTAGCGGTGTCAGCATGTACTCGAATACGTCACCAAAAAAACGGCGATATAATTGAGTACACCTTTTTAGAAAAAACCTTAAAAAGGGTCGCTCACTAAATGCCAGAACTCCCCGAAGTCGAAACCACGCGCAAAGGCATTCTTCCTTTTGTGGATAAACAAACGGTCGCAAAAATAATCATACGTCAGCCCAAATTACGTTGGGAAGTGCCAGATGCCATCCATGATATGGAAGGTGAGATTATTCAAAGCGTCACACGTCGCGGTAAATATATATTATTAGAAACCTCAAAGGGCACGGCGCTCATTCACTTAGGAATGTCAGGCAGTTTAAGAGTGCTAGATGTTGGGGTAGCCGCAGAAAAGCATGACCATGTAGATTTTGAATTTTCCAATAAAAAGCTAATACGGCTACGTGACCCCCGCCGTTTTGGAGCTGTATTGTGGGCGACTAAAAACCCACTCAAACATAAGCTTATCCGTTCACTAGGGCCTGAGCCATTGGGAGATGACTTTAATACTGATTACCTCTTCCTAGCATCACGCGGGAGAAAAGTTAGTATTAAGCAGTTCATAATGAATGGCCACGTCGTTGTAGGAGTAGGCAATATTTATGCTTGCGAATCATTATTTAAAGCAGGTATTTCCCCCAAGGCACTCGCAGGTAAAGTATCTAAAAAACGCTATGAAAAGCTGGTTGAAGTTATCAAAGAAGTCTTAGCTCGGGCAATAGAGCAAGGCGGAACAACCTTAAAAGACTTTGTGCAGGTTGAAGGCAATCCAGGATACTTTCAGCAAGAGTTAAATGTATATGGCAGGGCGGGGGAGGCATGTTTAGTGTGCGAATCAAGCATAAAACAAATTAAACAAGGGCAGAGATCAACGTTTTATTGTTCTAAATGTCAAAAATAGCTATTTATACTATACCACCCCCCCTCTTTTTCGATGTTTTGTATTACAAAACATCGAAAAAGAGGGGGGGTGGTATAGTATATTTAAGTGGTAAAGCTCAAGAAACCATATTGTTTGTCAAATAAAGCGGAATTGTGGCTACAATCTGATCGAATCTAGCCTTTTCGTCTGAATCCCCAGAACAATCCAAGCCCAGCCATCGCTGCAGACGATAAATTAGCAGTAATAAAGTTCTTTAACCCGCCAAGGTGCGGAGAAATCCACGAAATTAAACCATTGTATAGGTTTTCAAAGGCATCCCACTTCACATCAATTAAATTGTTGTACTGTAGAATGAAAAGAAGTATTAGTGCAGTTCCTGCAAGGAAGAAAGCAAACTTCAAAAAAGTACGCGTTGCAAAGCCAATGACATAACCCGCAAAAAAACTAAAACCCATGTAAGTGAATAAGGCAACCCAGTTGCCTGCTTGTATAGAGCTACCAACATCCATGTTATTAATACCTATGATTTACAATGGGCGGGAAGCATATCATAATAATTAGCTTTTTCTTGGGTAAAATTTTGGCTTTAATCAAACGTCGTTTCTGTGTTGCGCCCATGCTCGATTGGACCGATCGTCATGAGCGGTATTTTCTCCGTTTACTCTCAAAGCACGCAGTAATGTATACAGAGATGGTGACAACAGGCGCGCTTATACATGGCGAAAGAGATCGCTATCTAAAATTCAATAAAGAAGAACATCCCGTGGCGCTACAATTAGGCGGGAGTGACCCAAAGGTGATGGCCGAATGCGCAAAAATGGCAGAAGACTATGGCTATGATGAGGTCAATATAAACGTCGGTTGCCCGAGCGATCGTGTGCAAAATGGTGCATTTGGTGCCTGCTTAATGGCAGAGCCAGATCTGGTCGCCGAAAACGTAAGCGCCATGCAAAATGCGGTTGATATCCCTGTGACTGTAAAAAATAGAATTGCGATAGATGAGTTGGATGAAAATCAATGCCTTCCCCATTTTTTGCAAACGGTATCACAAGCAGGCTGCGATACATTTATCATTCACGCGCGTAAGGCTTGGCTTAAAGGTTTAAGCCCAAAACAAAATCGTGATGTTCCTCCGTTGAACTATGAGCTGGTTTATCAAATGAAGCGTGAATTTCCTCAGTTGGAAATCATCATCAATGGTGGAATCAAAACACTAGAGCAATCTGAGCAACATCTTGAACAAGTCGATGGCGTGATGATTGGGCGTGAGGCATATCATAATCCCTATATGATGAATCAAGTTGATCAGCGCCTTTATGGTGAGTCATACAATAACGAGAAAACTTCATTTGAAATATTAAACCAGTATATGGAATATATGCAAAAACAAATAAACGAAGGTGTGTACTTAAAGCACATGAGTCGTCATCTGCTGGGTTTATTTATAGGGCAAGCAGGCGCAAAAGCATGGCGGAGACACATCAGCGAAAATGCACATAAACAAGGCGCGGGTATTGAAGTAATACAGCAAGCAGTTAATTATATTGTTAAGGAAGAATAAACGCTTTTTTTCATCATTTAATAGTTGACCAGAATCCAAGCAGCCAGTAGAATTCGCGCCTCTGTTGATCATCGAATACGATGTTGCTAACAGAATTCTACCAATTCCTCGATAGCTCAGTTGGTAGAGCAGTAGACTGTTAATCTATTGGTCCCTGGTTCGAGTCCAGGTCGAGGAGCCATATTCTATAAGCCCTGTAGCGTTTTACGTTACAGGGCTTTTTTGTGACTGCGCCAAGCTTTATTTAAAAGTGAGCAGTGCTGGTTTATAGCAAGTTAAATCCCTTGGGGTGTAATATGCTTGGGTGAACCAATACGTTAATAAAAGCCACAGTGTAACAGTTTTACTCTACTATCTAGTGTTCCCAGCAAAATATCGAAAAGTTGTATTTGATAAAGGGTTTGATAGGGTGCTATCGGATATTTGTTTAAAAATTGAGTGTCGTTATCAGATGCATTTCTTAGAAATAGGAGCAGATGATGATCATGTGCATTTTCTTGTGCGGTCAGTATCTATGTATAGTGTCACAAAGTTAGTCACTTGGGTGTTCGTGATATTTTCAAGAGATACCTCTATGTAAGAAAGCAGCTATGGGGGGTGACGGTTTTTACGCTAGCGCAGTAGGAAAACACGGCAATGAGAGGATGATAGGCACATTATGTTAAAGATCAAGGGTAAGAGTATACAAGGTTACATAAGAGCTACCAACTAACAGTATTCTAACAATGCCCCACTTTTGAGGTGCGGAAAAGTCGAGTGATAGAGAGAGGGCTTGGCCTGAGGAGTTTTTATAATACAGCTTTTGTAGTTTAGTGGGTTGGGCGGAGCACGAAGCTCATCAGTATTGAGGTGGTATTAAGGGTTGTGGCGTCAGCGCTCAACCTATAAATCGTACTATCAACGTTAATACTAGCGTCTAAAAACAACCGTTCTTTTATCATTTAATAAAACGCGGCCCTCTGCATGCCATCGCACGGCACGGTTTAGGACAACTGTTTCAATATCTCGCCCAATTTCGACCAGCTCTTCAGGCGGGTTAGCGTGTGTGATTCTCTCAACACCTTGCTCAATGATGGGTCCTTCATCAAGATCAGAATTAACATAATGCGCGGTTGCGCCAATAAGTTTCACACCACGGTCATAAGCTTGATGATAAGGTTTTGCGCCTTTAAAACCAGGGAGAAAAGAGTGATGAATATTTATGGCGTTACCTTTAAGTTGCTTACACATATCATCTGAGAGAATTTGCATGTATCGGGCTAATACTAATAATTAAGCATTATTATCTTTCATGCATTGCATTATTTGTTGCTCTTGTTGTGGTTTGGTTTTTTTGGTGATAGGGAGGTGGTAATACGGTACACCATACCAATTTGCAATTTCACGTTGAGATTCATGATTGGAAACAATGCCGACAATTTCAACGGGTAACTCGCCGCTGTACCAAGTCGTTAATAATTTACTTAAACAATGTCCCCAGTTTGAAACAGCAATTAAAATGCGCAACTTATCTTTAACTTCGCGCATTTTCCAGTGCATTTCTAGGTGGTTGACAACATCGGAGAAGCTTGCTTTCACCTGATCAAAATTATTTTTATCTATTTCAAATTTCGAGAAAACAGTGCGCATAAAAAAAGTTCTATTGAAAGGATCTTCATGCTGGGAAGATTCAATAATATTGAATCCATTGTCTGCAAAAAAAGTTAATACAGTTGCTGCAATGCCAGGTTGATCTGGGCAGCTTAATTTGAGAATGATATTGTTATCCATATAGTGAACTCTACGAAGTAAATTAAAAACAATCAAGAAGCATGTGTTATTAAACTCTGTACCATGCTTTTATCTGATACATTCGTGTCTTTTTTATTTGTATATGTTGTTGTTTATTAGATGTACGTCAAATTCCTTTGGTTTTATTTGAGTTACTATGGCGTTGATATTGGTTAGCGCGGCGATATTTACATATCCATTAGTATTATCTATCACCTTTCATAAATATTACCCTTAAGATATATTGATATATCTCAATCGGGGTGATAGTGTTGCGAGCCTAAATTACAAAAGAAATTTTTTTAAATTTAACTATTGATCAATAGTCTTACTAGGAGTACCGATAATGATTACTACCAACCCATTTGCGCAATTAAATGCTCAAGCGCCTGATTTATTTACCCCAGGGCTTATGCAAGCCTTTATCATACTGATGGTTCTTCTAGTTATAGGTGGAACAATATTTGATGTATTACATAAAAAGAGTGCTAAGTACTTTTTTGAGAATACAAAAAAAGGTCAAAAAAATGCAAAGCGTGAAGTGAGTAGTGCTGAAAGAAAAGGACTTATGGTTAAAACTCTTACTAATGAAGTATTAACTTCATCAGAGTTTTCTAACCAAAAACGCAGAATGTCTCATTTGTTGACAATGTACGGATTTATTATATTCGTTGCTACAACTGCAATTATGATTTTTGCTTACCCTACTGTTGCTGATGGTACGCCAGCAATCTTACCTCTATTATGGCACTTGGGTGCGATAATGCTTTGTGTAGGTGGTTACTGGTTCTGGTTTGCGATTCGTGTTGATGTTGCTGCAGAAGGTAACCCTTGGTACAAAATTTCATACCGTGCAGATATGTTTATCCTTTCGTTGCTTGCAACTTGTACTTTTGCACTTCTTTGGTCGTTCACTAGCGGTATGGGTATCTTCTTTGCGCTCTTTATTGCTTCTACGGTGTTTCTATTTGGTGGCGTGATTTGGTCTAAGTTTGCGCATATGTTCTTCAAGCCAGCAGCTGCTTATGAGAAAAGAGTTGTTCAGGCTGACGGTAGTAATGAAGGTCTTCCTACTGTGCCAGATTTAAGTAGCTCTGAAGTTCACGAGAAATTCCCAGATATCCCAACGTACATGGGTAAAAACCCACCTAATATGGGTCCTGGTATCAGACGTGAGCCAGCAAAACACTATTAACGGGTTATTAGTTAAAAAATTAGAATTAAACTTGTTTATTAAGAAATTTATTTAAGAGGATTTATTATGCCTACATATGTACATATGACCCGTTGTGACGGTTGTGGCGAATGTGTTGATATCTGTCCGTCAGATATCATGCATATCGATAAGACTATTCGTCGTGCTTACAACATTGAACCCAATATGTGTTGGGAGTGTTATTCTTGTGTAAAAGCTTGTCCGCATCATGCGATTGATGTTCGTGGTTACGCTGACTTTACGCCACTAGGAAGTTCGGTTCGTGTTCACCGTGACGAAGAGAAGGGTGTTATCGCTTGGAGAATTATTTTCCGTAACGGAACGAAAGATTGGGAGTTATTAGCACCAATCACAACAAAGCCTTGGGGTTCAGCTATTCCTGACCTTAATACAGCTTCAGAGCCAAGTGAAGAAGCGCGTAATAGCCAGTACCTTTACAATGAGCCTAAATACATTCGTATGGATGAGGGTGGAATACACACACTAGAGACTAATAAACTAGTAATGAGAGAAGGAGTCTACTACTAATGGCTTACAAGACAATTATTGAAGACAATATCGATGTACTAGTTGCTGGTGCTGGTTTGGGTGGTACTGGTGCTGCTTTTGAAGCGAGATACTGGGGCAAGGACAAAAAAATCATTATTGCTGAAAAAGCAAACATTGATCGTTCTGGTGCTGTAGCACAGGGTCTTTACGCGATTAACTGTTACATGGGAACTCGCTTTGGTGAGAATAATCCAGAAGATCATGTACGTTATGCGCGTATGGACTTGATGGGTATGGTACGTGAAGATTTGTTATTTGATATGGCACGTCACGTAGATTCGGCAGTTCACCAGTTTGAAGACTGGGGTATGCCAATCATGAAAGACCCTAAGACAGGTAACTACCTGCGTGAAGGTCGTTGGCAGATTATGATTCACGGTGAATCTTATAAGCCGATGGTTGCTGAAGCTGCTAAAAAATCGGCAGACAAAGTATTTAACCGTATCTGTGTAACTCATCTTCTAATGGATGAAAACAAAGATAACCGTGTTGCTGGTGCAGTTGGTTTCAACGTGCGTACAGGTAACTACCACGTATTTAAGTCAAAGACTGTAATCGTTGGTGCTGGTGGTGCTTCAAATATCTATAAGCCACGTTCAGTGGGTGAAGGTGCTGGTCGAGTATGGTACGCACCATGGTCTTCAGGTTCTGCTTATGGCTTGATGATTGAGGCAGGTGCAAAGATGACTCAGATGGAGAACAAAATCGTTCTTTGTCGCTTTAAAGATGGTTATGGTCCTGTTGGAGCTTACTTCTTACATCTTAAGACTTACACGCAAAATGCTGCGGGTGAAGAATATGAATCAAAGTGGTTCCCATCTCTGTCAAAAGATATCGTAGGTAAGGAATATCTTGATACAGAAGGTCAGCATTTATCTCATAAGCCGATTCCTACTTGTTTGCGTAACCATGCGTTTATCAACGAAGTAAATGCAGGTCGTGGTCCAATTTACATGATCACTACAGAAGCTTTCCAAGATCCGCATCTTGAAGAAATTGGATGGCATAACTTCTTAGGTATGACAGTGGGTCAGGCAGTACTTTGGGCAGCAACAGATGTTGATCCTAAATATGAAAACCCTGAGCTTACAACGTCAGAGCCTTACGTAATGGGTTCTCACGCTACAGGTTGTGGCGCTTGGTGTTCAGGTCCTGAAGATATTTCTCCTGATGAGTACTTCTGGGGTTATAACCGTATGACTACGGTAGAAGGACTCTTCGGTTGTGGTGATGCTGTTGGTGGTACGCCACACGCATTCTCATCGGGTTCATTCACAGAAGGTCGTTTAGCTGCAAAAGCTGCAATTCAATATATTGCAGACGGAAAAGCTGATGGTATCACTGTAACGGACACACAGATTGAAAAGAGAAAAGAAGAAGTTTACAGACCAATGGAAACTTACCGTACTTACCGTAACCATATTACGGCTGGTTCTGTTAACCCTTACTACATCAACCCAAGACAAGGTCTTGACCGTCTACAAAAGATAATGGATGAGTATTGTGGTGGTGTTACAGTAAGCTACATGACTAATGCTAATCTTTTGAATATTGGTATTAAAAAGATGGGTCTTCTTGCTGAAGATTGGGGGAACGGTATTGCTGCAGAAGATATTCATGAGCTACTACGCGCATGGGAGCTTAAGCATCGTATCTTGACATCTGAAGCAGTATTGCAACATACACTGTTCCGTGATGAGACTCGTTGGCCTGGTTACTACTACCGTGGTGACAAGATGAAGCTTGATGATAAGAACTGGCATGTACTAACAGTTTCTCATCGTAGCCCAGAAACTGGTGAATACACCATGGAGAAAGCTCCACTTTATCATTTGATTGATGAAGCAGATATTAAGCCAGAAAAAAAGAAAGCTGTTGCAAAGAAAAAAGCTAGTAAGTAATTTTTACTACTAGTTTTAGATGTAACTTAAAAGGCCAGCAGTTATTTGCTGGTCTTTTTTTATGGTAACTCTAATATACGGAAAGTATTATGAATATTATTGAATTAAGTGATGAAGATATTTTAAAAGTCGCTGAACCCTATTGGGATGATCTTGTTAAATACTCGAATAACAAAAATTATGGAGCATTTACAAGAAATTTTTCACATCAAATGAAGCTTGCGGCTAATGAAGTGGAAATTGGAAAGCAGTTTGCAAGAAGTGAACTTACAAAAAACCTTTCTAAGGACAGAGAGTTTCTTGGTATGATTCGACGCGGAGAACACGTTACTGTGCTTTACAAGCAAACCAATAAAAAAATGGATGGTGAGTGGCTAGGTAGATTGGTTCTAGGTTTTGAAGAGGAAGAAGTGAAAATATTTGGGGCAACTATTTTTTAATAGCTTTTATAGTGAATAAAAAGATCATGAAAGAAACAATACAAAGAAATAAATACGTAGAGCTAAACTACAAAACAGTCGATAAGAAATCAGGTGAGGTTCTTACTCATGTTGAATACCCTATCGGCTATGTGCATGGCTCTGAAGAAACAGCCTTATCACCCGAAGCAATGACCGAGCTAGAGGGCAAGGCTGTGGGTGATATTGTTGAGGTCCCTATAGATTGCGATTTATTGTACGGCCCTAGAGATGAAAAGTTAGTCTTCACTGATCGTATTGAAAATGTACCTGAAGAATTCAGAGAGGTAGGTATGACTATCTCTATGGAAAATGAAAAAGGTGAGCCAAAGAACTTTATCGTTACCCGTATGGATGATAAAACATTGACCATAGATGGCAATAATCCACTTTGTGGGAGAGAAGTTATCTTTAAACTAGAAGTATTGATGATTCGTGATGCCACTGAAGAGGAAGTGTTTATTGGTGGAAAAGTAGGTGCGGATCCCGAGTTAGAAGATATTCTTAAGCAGTGATTAGAGAATAAAGTCTACCTTTTTGGAGAATTCCAAAACCACGTTTTATCGCGTGGTTTTTCGTTTTTAGAATACAAAACATCGAAAAAGGAGGGGGGTGGCTAGTAAAAAATATTAAAAATACAGCTTCTTATAAATATATCTGAAGTATTGGTATTATTAATATATTCAAATATCATATAAATAATGATTAAATCAAAGTAAGCGTAATTGTTCAGGAAAGTCAGGAGGGTGAAATTGTAATCCAATCCCGATTAAACGCACGGGGCGTTTTCCTCGTTGCCATGCATCAGCGCATAATCTCATATAGGCTTGTTTATTTGGCTGTGTTCCGGACATTTGTATTGTCGTAGTTTCAAAGTCATCAAAACGTAATTTAACAATAAGAGCTTTTGTATTCAGTTTTTGTTTCTTTTTAGCACGCTCTAGTCGGCGTAATAATTCATTATACAAATCAGGTAGCTCTAACAGGCATGATTCGAGATTGGGCAGATCCGTTTGGAAGGTATCTTCTACACTAAGAGACTTGCGTATCCAGTGATTTTGTACAGGGCGATTATCTATACCCTGACTGTAATGATAGAGTGATTCAGAAAAGCTACCGAAATGTATTTTTAATTCACTTAATCCTAAGTCAAATAAATCCTTGCAAGTAGATAGGCCGAGTGATTCCATCTTTTTTGCAGTGACTTTACCTACGCCAGAAATCGCAGTTACAGGTAACTCTTTTACAAAATCTAAAACTTGATCGGGTGTAATTACTTTCTGGCCATTGGGTTTGTTCCAATCACTGGCTACCTTCGCTAAAAATTTATTGGGTGCTATGCCCGCAGATGCCGTTAATCCTTGTGAATTAAATATTTTTTGGCGAATTTCTTTCGCCATTAATGTAGCGCTACCATTACAAAAATCTGTATTTGTTACATCGAGATAGGCTTCATCTAATGACAACGGTTCGATGAGATCAGTGTATTGCTGAAAGATTGCATGGATTTCGGATGATACAGATTTATATAAGTCCATGTGAACGTCTGTAATAACAAGCTGTGGACAGGCTCTCACAGCGCGTGACATCGGCATGGCAGAATGAACACCAAACTTACGTGCTTCATAATTACAAGCGGCAACGACGCCACGTGAGTTAGCAGCGCCACCAACGGCGACAGGCTTTCCTTTTAAATATGGATTTTCACGAACCTCAACAGCCGCAAAAAAGCAGTCCATATCAACGTGGATGATTTTACGTTGTTTGACCTCAGAATTATCTTTAATGGAGTGTTTTTGATCCATCAAGATTGGGTGTATTTGGTAGACTGAAAGAATCATCTTCGATAAAGATTCTTTTTAAATCGATATCATCAATATTATATTTAGTATTACAAAACTCGCAATCAACACTGATTGATCCATGTTCTTTTAATAGTTCAGTTGCTTCTTTCTCACCGAGTGAGTAGATGGCACTATCTATTTTTTCTGGTGAACAGGTGCATTTAAACTTAATAGGTTGGGGATCATAGAGTCGCAAATCTTCTTCGTGATACAAGCGATGTAAAAGCTCTTGAGCATCTAGTGTGAGTAGTTCCTCATCTTTTAAAGTGTCTGCTAGTAGGGTTGCGTGATTCCAGTGGTCTTGATTACTCTTAATATCTGATTCACCGTCAGGTGGTAGGCTTTGTAGCATCATACCAGCCACACAATCATCATCGGCGGCTAGCCATAAACGAGTGCTTAATTGCTCTGATTGTGCAAAATATTCTTTTAGGCAGTCTGCAAGTGTTTCGCCATCCAGTGAAACTAAACTTTGATAGCGCTCGCCTTTGTTTTGTCCAGCTTTAGGATTGTTTTCAACACTGATAACCATTGTGCCTGCACCAAATAACTCATTGAATGTTGCACCTTTGGGTAACTCACCGTTCCAATGTGCGATAGCGCGAACAGTGCCTTCGGAGCTTGCCTGAACAACAAGCATAGTGACGGGTTGTGTGCCACGAATCTGCAATATCAAAGAACCATCAAACTTTAAAGATTCGGCTAATAAGCTAATGGCAGCCAGTGCTTCACCTAAAACATGGCGCAATGGTTCAGGGTAGTCGGCTGTTTTCTGTATTTCTTTCCAAGTGGTTTTTAGGCTTACCCATTCACCACGCACATGGAGGTTTTCTAATGAGAATCGATGTAATTTGTCTGACATTTTGTAAGTTATCTAAGGCTTAATATATAGATTTTACTCCTAGTAAACTCATATCACAAAGTAATAAAAGTCTGCTACACTCGATTCATGTTTATGATAAAAACCCACTCATGCAAACTCTGGCTGATTATTAAGTTAATCGTAGCCGATGGTGTGTCACACGTTTAAATATTCACAGGCTGCGGGAATCTCCCAAAGCTTATTTATGATTCCTGCAGTTTCTCCTTAAAGTTTGGAATCACATATGAAAAAATCTACCTCTACAGAGCAAAGCAATCAAACTAGTGTAAAAAGTACAAATGATAAATTCCGAACAGGCATTTTCTTTGCTATCGCAGGCACGGCATTATTTTCGCTCAAATCCATTTTTGCAAAACTAGCATTTATTGAAGGCATTGATGCCACTACGCTGGTGACACTTCGTATGGTTATAGCATTTCCTTTTTATGTGGTGATTTTGATTTATGCGATTAAGACACGCCCTGAGAAAGCTGCGCTATTAACGAAGCGTGATGGTTTGATGATTTTTGGTTTGGGTTTTTTGGGTTATTACCTTGCATCGTATTTGGATTTTCAGGGTTTGTTTTATATATCCGCTCAACTTGAGAGGCTAACCTTATTCACCTATCCCATCATGGTTGCGCTACTAAGTTGGGTGTTTTTTCGTGAAAAAATAACGATGAGAATAATGGCATCACTGGCGATTAGTTATGCGGGTGTGAGTTTATTATTTTTTAACGAAACACCCACGGAAAACATGACCCAAAGCCAAATAGCCTTAGGCACTAGCTTGGTTGCCTTAGCGGCATTTAGTTTTGCCATTTATCTTATTTTTAGTAAGGCATTTGTTTCACGTTTGGGTAGTTTGATATTTACGAGCCTTGCGATGTCATCGTCAATGGTATTTATACTCATTCAATTCTTTGCGACTCACGAGTTGGAAGATTTAAATGTATCAGGCAAAGTCTGGTTCTTATGTTTATTGTTGGCAGTGTTTAGCACGGTGATTCCTAGCTTTTTTACCAGTGAGGCAATTAACCGTATTGGTGCTACCAAAACTAGCATTATGGGGAGTGTTGGCCCTGTGATGACCATTTTTTTAGCGGTTAATTTGTTGGGTGAAGAATTTGGTTTGCCACAAATTGCAGGTTTGATATTGGTTGTGCTTGGGGTAAGTTTTTTACGAAAGAGCTAATTAGTAAAAATGTCTTCCGTTAGAGTGATAACTCACGATCAAGTTGTTCTAGTCGCTCAGGCGTACCAATATCGCGCCAGTCACCTGTAAAAGATTCACCGCTGACTTTGTTGTTATCCATCGCTTCTCGTAATAGAGGGGCAAGTTGGCGCTTGCCTCGGGGTAAATCTTTAAATAAGTTAGGATGGTAGTAGCCGATGCCACTGAATGTGAGTTTATTCCCACCTTCTGTTTTTATGCGTTGATTGACCAGAGCAAAATCACCACCAATATTATGTTCAGGGTTTTTTACTAATACTAGATGAGCGAGATTTCCAGCTTTCAATGGACTTGTGCTGTGGTATTCATAGTCACACCAAACATCGCCATTGACGACTAAAAAGGCTTCGTCCTTAAAAAAGGACAGTGCCTTGATAATGCCACCAGCAGTTTCTAATGCGCCATCTTCCTGTTCATCCGAATAGTGAATTTTTACACCAAACTGTGAGCCATCGCCTAATGCTTTTGGAATTTGATCTCCCAGCCATGCAATGTTGATAATGATGTCGTTGAAGCCCACATTTTTAAGTTTTTCAATGTGCCAAACAATTAATGGTTTTCCGCCAACTTTTAATAATGGTTTTGGTGTGTGGTCGGTGAGTGGTCTCATTCGAGTACCGTGACCAGCGGCGAGAATCATTGCCTTCATGGTTTACCAATCGTGTCGGGAATACCCCACTCATTAAACAAATCAACCAAAGGTCGTGTTAGCGGATATTTATTAGCAACTTCCATTACATAGTGAAGAGTAAGCGGTAGATCATCCAAGTAGTTGGTTTTTCCATCGCGGTGATTAAGTCGAGCAAAGATACCTAAAACTTTGATATGGCGTTGTAAGCCCATGTAGTCAAACCATTGGATAAAAGTTGCATCAGGTACTTTGTGCATTAGCTCAGTATCTTCTGCCTGTTGTTTGAAATTTAAGATCCACGTAGCAATTTTTTCATTTGGCCAGCGGATATAACAGTCTCTTAACAGCGAAACAAGGTCATAGGTTATGGGGCCAAGTATTGCATCTTGATAATCAATGATTCCAGGGTTGTTTTTGCCTGTTTTTATTAGCCCCCCCCCCTCTTTTTCGCTGTTTTGTATATTTTTTATAGGTTTTATATCACCTAAAAACATCAAATTTCGGGAGTGATAATCACGGTGAACAAAGACTTGAGGTTGTTGCAGCACTGAAGCGGTGATAACAGCCAGTGTTCTATCAATTATTTTTTGTTGATCAGTGCTTGGTGTGATTTTAAGGTGCGCTTTTAAAAACCACTCGGGCATTAATTGCATTTCTTGCTGTAGAATTGCATCGTCATATTCTGGTAAGCCGTCGGTATTCGCGACTTGGATTTTTAGCAGTGCATTGAGGGCATCGCCATAAAGTTGATCAGCCGTTTGTTCATTCAATACACCAAGATAGGGTGTGTTGCCAAAATCTTCTAGTAATAAAAAGCCTTGTTCTAAATCTTGTCGGATAATTTGGGGTGCATGAACACCTGCGTCGCGTAGACGTTTTGTTACATCAATAAAAGGAGTGCAATCTTCTTGCTCTGGCGGTGCATCCATTGCGATGGTGCTTGTGTGTTTGTTGTTGCCAGAGTTGTCAAGGGTGTTATCAATAACACGAAAATATCGACGAAAGCTGGCATCAGCAGAGGCAACTTCAATGGTTGCGTTAGGTGCTTCTTGGTGAATCCAATGGCTTAGTTTTTCTAGACGGGTGTCGTTGCTCATTTTTTATTGTGGTTCTCGTACAAAACAGCGAAAAAGAGGGGGGGTGGCTAATAAAAACCGACTAAATAATGCCTTTATAGGTGTTATTTAGTCGGTTTTTAGCATAATCCTGAATCCGTGACTTCGCTTACGCCCTGTTGCCCGCATTGAAGTCACGGATTCAGGGTAATTATTTAAAACCAAGCTTTTTAAAGATATTTGCTGCTGGGCAAAAACCTGTAAATGAAGATTGTAATAAGTTAACACCAACAAATACTGTTAGCCACACAAAGTTAGAGTTTACGTAATAAGTGAGTGCTAAACTAATAAGCACCATTGAGCCTGCCATTGCAGTTACTGCATTACCAACTGTCATAATTTTCTCCTGTATTTTATATTAAAATTAAATTCTAAAATTTTATCGTTCATCAAGCGCTACATAATCACGCGGCATTGCTCCGTTATAAAGCTGACGTGGACGACCAATACGTGATTCGGGATCTTGTACCATTTCATTCCAATGGCTTATCCAGCCAACGGTACGTGACATTGCAAAAATCACTGTAAACATATTTAACGGGATGCCCATAGCTAATAAGATGATACCAGAATAAAAGTCCACATTGGGGTAAAGATGACGTGATACAAAGTACTCATCTTCAAGCGCGATTTGCTCTAATTCCATCGCAGTATCAAATAGCTCTTGATACTCATTACCTTCACCAAGGTGCTCTAATAAATCATGACAAGTTTGGCGAATAATCACAGCGCGTGGGTCATGATTTTTATAAATGCGATGACCAAACCCCATTAAACGGAAGTTGTTCGATTTGTCTTTTGCGCGGTCAATATAATATTGAACATCATTATCAGATTCAGCAATATCTACCAACATACGGATAACTGATTCATTTGCGCCACCATGAGCTGGCCCCCACAGTGAGGCGATGCCAGCTGATACTGCGGCAAATGGATTCGCCTCTGAGCTTCCTGTTAAGCGCACGGTTGAGGTTGATGCATTTTGTTCGTGATCAGCATGTAAAATCATAATCAGATCAAGTGCTTTTGCATAGTACGGATCGGGCGTGTAAGGCTCGGTAGGCATACTAAACATCATGTGTAAAAAGTTTTCGGAATAGCTTAAATAATTTTTCGGATAGGTGAAGGGCAAGCCATTGGCATAACGAAAACTCCAAGCTGCTATAGTGGGCATTTTGGCAATTAACTGATGCGCAGCAATCATGCGATGCTCAGCGTTATGTATATCAATATCATCATGATAAAAAGAGGATAGTGCACCAACCACGCCAACCATTATCGCCATTGGGTGGGCATCACGACGAAAGCCGCTATAAAAGCGTTTGAGAGCCTCATGCAACATTGTGTGACAGGTGATTATAGTGGTGAACTGTTTGAGCTCTTTTTTGTTAGGCAATTCGCCATCAAGCAATAAATAACAAGTTTCTAAAAAGTTGCTGCTTTCAGCCAATTGTTCAATAGGGTATCCACCGTACTGTAGAACACCTTCTTCACCATTCAAATAAGTGATAGAACTACGGCAACTCGCCGTCGATAAAAAACCAGGGTCGTAAGTAAAATAACCCAACTGTTTATAAAGCGTACGCACATCAATTGTCGGCGTGCCGTTAGTAGGGCGTAAGATAGGTAACTCGATGGATTTTCCTGTCGAATTATCGGTGAGGGTAATCGTTTCTTTTTTACTCATTCTTTATTGCTCGGTTATCGCTCATGCTTCATAAGAAAATAAGGGCACGCAGTTTACCAGATTTTTGATGTGTGTGGTTCATGTACACAATATATACGGTATTATAGTGCACTTAGTTGTATAAATTTGAGAGATCTAATGAAGAAGTTTTTAGTAAGTGCCTTAATTGTAAGTGCAGTGATAATAACGCTATTTTGGTTTTTATCTGGTAATGAAAAAGAAAATAAAGCAGTGGCGGCAGCGAATTTACCGTGGCAAGTTAGCACAACGACAAATGGCGCAACCCATGTTTTAGGTGTGGATATTGGCGAAACAACCTTTAAAGAGCTTATGTTTAAGTTAAGGTTGTTAGCAGAGCCGGCATTATTTGAGACCCCCGAAGGGCGTTTATTTTTAGAAGCGAACTTCGGCAAAAAGAAATTTGGTGTTTTAGAGGCTCGCCTCATTGCTGAGATGGATGCTGATCAAGGTGTTTTTAAAAAAATGAAAGATGAGAATGCGGGGCGCGACTCAACCCCCAGCAATCATTGGAAATATAGCTTATCGGTTAAAAGTACACAAATCGCCAATGATTTAAGAGTATGGCGTTTAGTTTATTTACCCGTTGCAGATTTTGAGCTAAAACAAATGAAATTCTTCGGTGAGCCAGAAGAGAAAATGGTAGTCAGCAATAGCGCACAATATTGGCTTTACCCTAAAAAAGGCATGGCGCTCTTGTGGGACAAAGAAGGCAAAGAAATATTTTATTATGCTGCTTCAAAAGACTTCTCACGTTTGAAAAAATCCCTGCCAACTGAAGTTGTTATCGTGAAGCCGTAGTTAATATGTCGCACTCAATACCGTTCTGGAAAGAAAAATCATTAACAGAAATGACGCGAGATGAATGGGAAAGCCTCTGTGATCACTGTGGAAAATGCTGTCTAACAAAACTAGAAGATGAAGCTAATATTGGCTCGGTTTACTACACCAATATCGTCTGTGATCTATTTAATAAAAGCGATGGAAGTTGCACAGATTATTGGAATCGAGAAACACTCGTGCCAACCTGTATTCGCCTCACGCAAGATAATTTAGATCAAATTGAATGGCTTCCACCAAGTTGTGCTTATCGTAGAATTATGGAAGGGCGCGGTTTGGCCAAATGGCATCACCTTGTTTCTGGCGATAAAAATACGATTCATGAAACAGGTAATTCAGTGCTGGGTAAAGTAGTTTTTGAAAAAGAGGTGAACGAAGAAGATTTTGAAGAGCATATTGTCACATGGCCATTAAAGTGAGCAAAAACTTAGAGGTAGTTCGTTTAGATAAGTGGCTTTGGGCATCGCGATTTTTTAAAACTCGAAAGAATGCTGTCGAAGCAATTAGTGGTGGCAAAGTACACCTCAATGGCGCACGGACTAAACCATCACGTAATATCCATATCGGTGACGAGCTGGATATTACCCGTGATAATTACCGCTATCATGTAGAGGTTATTGCGTTAAACGATAAACGTCGTCCCGCAAAAGAAGCACAACTGCTGTATCAAGAAAGTGAAAAAAGTATTCAAGCCCGAGAAAGTGAGCGCGAAATGAGGAAACTAAATAGCGCAAGCGTGCATCAAGCAGATAAAAAGCCCAATAAAAAAGAACGTCGGCAAATCAATAAATGGCGAGATCGTTAATTTCTAATCCAGCTCTTTAGATTTATATTCCTCTAGCTCATCGGGTAAACGCTTGATAGGAATATCATGTCCTTGTGAGTTTACAAAGCGGCGAATAATAATAAATTTTTCCACTGGTGGTTTGCGTTCTAGTAGATGTGAAAAATGGTTCATGTTTTTTTGTTCAGCATAAAATTGTACGGCATTCATCCATGCCCAATCATATCCCATTGTTAAAATACTAAAGACTTTGAAAAAGCGTTTGTTGTTTGTACTTCCTGCAACAACAAAAATAGGCGCGTAGTATTTTCTGGTCTCGCCAGCACGAAATTTAGTATCAATACGAAATTTCATTTTAATGCCAGAAACACCTGTATTAAAGATAGAAGAAGCAAAGTTTCTAACCTCTTTGCATTCTAATGTTTTTTCATTAGAAATGAGTTTTCGCTCAAAATTCCATTCGGCATTAATTTGTTTAGCTTGCTTTTCAAGGGCATCAAGTTCGGTTTTTTTGCTAATACCTCGGGCATTAAAATACTTTTGTCTGTATTTATCTCCTACCAATACAGCTACGCGCCAACCGGTGAATCCTGCTTTGTGGTCACCTTCCTTGTATTCGTAAATACTCATTACTTTCTGTCCACTTAATCGAATAATTATGAAGTTTATGGCGTATGATAAAATATGCAATACTTTTGTTTTAATCGCATCAATCAAGCACACCTATTTATTAATATATACCGTCATAAAAAATGTATTTATCACGCTCTAATATTACAGAATTACGTACGAAAATAGAAAAACAACAAGGTTTTCAGGTTGCTATCGTTCCAATGCAGCCTGCGACCTTTCTAAATGTAAGAATTGCCACGGATTCTCTTTATAAATCTTTAAAGGATGCAGGAATTAGTGTGTTAGTTGATGATAGAAATAAAAAGCCAAATAATAAATTTGAGGTCGTTAGTTTTTTAAAAATACGCCATCGTGTAGTGATTTCTAGCCGTAGTATTTCGGCGGGTGTTTTTGAGTATAAAGATTTAGAAACCGATTATTTTGAAAAAGTTCCAGAGAAAGAAATAGTAGATTTTTTGCTGAAAATGATCATTTAGATAGTTATGGTTTATACGTTTAAAGAGTGAGATGAATTACCAAAATATTTTTTGAACTTAAATACAAATAAAAATTGCATTTCCTTAAGAATCTCCTATATCACGTTTGAGGATACGTTCACGCCCATTTTTTCTGGTGTGGTATCCCATTCATTTAATAATATATAGGCATTTTCAAATGACACTTAAAGATAATAGCGCCGATGTCACACTACGAATATTCGATGCGCTTTCTATCAATGCTTCTCATAAAGACGAGAATTTATCTTGGCTGCAAAAGGAGATGCACCCGCTATTTTTCACCCTCAATAGAAATGAGGTTGAAGCACTCTCGCTACTGACAAATAGCTTACAGCATATGCAATATCATAAGAGAATGTTGCTGCTTGATAAACCTGAGGTATCAATAATTGCTCAACTAAAGTCGAGTGGCTCCTTGTATAAAACACTGCAGGAAATGCCTGAAAAAGATATATCCTATTCTGAAATTACAACATCATGCTCCACTTTGCCAAACAGTGAAAAAGGTTTGGAGGTTTTACGTTTTGACTATTTACGTAAACAGAACAGTGATGTTGTAGAGCTAATGAGAAAGGTTGATATTCCAGACTCGACTCTTCAATCAGTTTTAAATGAATTGAAGCATATATCTTCTGAATATTTGGAAGATGATGTTTTAGCCATGCTGAAAATGTTAATGGTAAATAATTCAGAATACGTCAATGTCTCACCAGCACGACGGATTGCGCGACTATTAAATCTCTTTTATCAGACAAAATTAAATGAAGGCATTCACTTAGACTTGCAAGTGTTGGATTCAAAAACAGAGGGTTATCAAGAAAATAAAACAGAATATAGGCTTTTATTTGGTATAGCCAATCCACCCAGTAAAGGCTTTTTAGTGCAGATTTTGGAGGTCTTTAATAGACTTCATATCACGGTAAATCGCTCTTATAGTTTGACCTTAAGTAATGGTATCAGCCCTTACTTTTTATCAACGTTTTATATATCAAGTAATGAAGATAAAGAAATAAACAAGAGCTCTGATTTTTATCAAATGCTTCAACGTGAACTATACAACACTCAAATACTGTCGTTGAATTCAAGCAGCTACTCTGCGTTATTAAACTCAGGTCTCACATCAGGCCCTGATGCTAGTTTAGTCAATGCGATGATCAGTTTTTGCCATACAAACCTTTCACATAATAATCCAGATAGTTTTGCACTCGATGGTATTACTAGAGCCTTTCATAATCATCCAGAAATAACGACTTTAATATTGGCCTACTTTCATGCTCGTTTTAACCCTGACTTATTAGAAAGAGAGAATCATTGCTTAAATGCACTGAACGGTGTCACCAATGCGGTTAATGACTTTAACTCTGGGCGAAAACACTTGGATAAATTTCGCCGAACAATATTTCATTGTGCCTTGTCATTTATTAAAAACACTTTAAAAACAAATTTTTACGTACCTGAGAAGCATGCCTTATCTTTTCGACTTGATCCTCAATATTTAGATGATTTGGATGATAAGTTTACAGAGGATTTACCCAGTGATCGCCCTTATAGAATTACCTTTTTCTATGGTAGAAATGGTACGGCATACCATATAGGATTTTCAGATATTGCGAGAGGAGGCTGGAGAACAATCATTACTCAAGGGAGGGATGATTATGTCACTAGCGCAAACAGTATGTTTAAAGAAAACTACGTGCTTGCGCATACTCAGCACCTGAAAAATAAAGATATTTATGAGGGTGGTTCGAAAATGGTAGCGGTGTTACGTGCAACCGAGGGTGGAGATAAAGAAACAATAAATCAACAGCTTTATAAATTGCAGTTTAGTTTTATCAATGCCTTTTTTGATCTTTTTGTAACAGAAAATGGAAAGGCAAAAGACTCTAGAATTGTCGATTATTATGGAGAAGACGAACCGATAGAGCTAGGCCCAGATGAGAATATGCATGATGTCATGATTGAGATTATTGCTCAGCAGGCGAAAAAAAGATCATACATTCTAGGTTCGGGCGTTATGTCGAGCAAACGCATAGGCATCAATCATAAAGAGTACGGAGTAACATCGCTCGGAGTTACACGCTTTGCTGAAGTAACCTTGAAAGCATTGGGTGTTGATATGCACACTGACGAATTTAGCGTGAAACTCACAGGTGGCCCAAATGGAGATGTAGCCGGCAATTGTATGAGGTTGTTGTTGGAGCGTTGCCCAAAAGTGAAGATAAAACTCATTATTGATGGCTCAGGTGCATTATTTGACCCTGAAGGGCTTGATCATCAGGCTTTATCAGCCGTGATATTGCAATCAGATTTGGATGGTTTTGATTCAAGTGTTTTGCATGAAGGTGGCTTTTTACTTTATCGCAATGAAACACAAAAAGAAGGGATGTGTGTTTTACATAAGAAAGAAATAATGCAGAGCGATGGCTTGCAAGAACAATGGGTATCTAATGATAGCTTTCACAAAGTATTTGATTCGCTCCCATTTACGGTGCAAGCAGATTTATTTATCCCTGCAGGTGGTCGTCCTGAAACCATTGATGGGGATAATTATAATCAGTATTTTGATGACAAGGGAGAGGCAAGCGCAAAAGTAATAGTGGAGGGTGCAAATTCGTATATCACGCCAGATGCACGCTTAGAATTACAGCGCCGTGGTGTTGTTATCATGCGTGATGCATCAGCAAATAAGTGTGGTGTCATCTCATCCTCCTACGAAATTATTGCGAATCTTCTTTTAAGTGATGAAGAGTTTTTAGCGAATAAAAAAGACTATGTTGAGGATGTGATTTGCATTTTAAATGCAATGGCAGAGAGAGAAGCCAGCTTGATTATAGGGCGTTATATTGAAAGTAATTTCACCGTGTTTTGTACCGACAGCTCTAACAGTATTAGTCGAGAAATTAACAATCACTATGCGCGTATTTTTGATTATTTCCAGGCGAATCCAGAGCTATGTGATAAGCCACAATACTTGAATGCAATGCTATTACATATGCCAAAACTTATTGGCGCTAATGCAGACTTTAAAAGCCGTATCCAAGGCTTGCCAGATAAAGTTAAGTATGCCATTTTAGCGAGCAAGCTAGCATCAGCCATGGTTTACGATGCAGATGGCAATAGTTTATATGAAGGTATGATAAATTCTCAGCTTGAGTCATTCCCCGTTTTTTCTTCTATGATTAGTAATAAATAATCAGATGAAAATGAAGTTGCTTTAGCCACTCTTGTTTGACGCAAATATTTATTAGGTTTATAGTTGGCTTAACGCGCCGATTTGACTTTGTTAAGAAACAGCTTGCAGGCGCTTTATAAATTTTGCTAAAGCGTGGTGAAAAGAATTTTAAAACCCGCTTAGTTTTTTGGCGGGTTTTTTTGTGCCTGCGAATTAATATAATTAAGAGAGAATAAAAGATGGATGATTTTAACTTCGATACATTAGCCATAAGAGCGGGGCAGGTACGCAGTAATTTTCAGGAGCATTCTGAGGCGATTTACCCGACTTCGAGTTTTATCTTTAAAAGTGCCGAAGAGGCTGCTGCGCGTTTTTCGGGCGAAGAAGAAGCGCACTTTTATACGCGTGTTTCTAATCCGACTGTTTCGTGTTTTCAAGATCGTTTAGCGGCGCTTGAAGGTGGTGAGATGGGCTTGGCAACGTCGACTGGAATGTCAGCCATTCTGGCGGTTATGCTTGGTACGCTGAAGGCAGGAGATCATGTGTTGAGTTCTCGTTCAATTTTTGGCACGAGCACAATCCTGTTTACCAATATTCTTGCTAAATTTGGTATTGAATTTGATTTCGTTGATCTCTCAGATCTTGATGCATGGAAAGCATCCATCAAATTAAATACCAAGTTACTGTTTGCAGAGACACCTTCAAACCCGATTACCGAATTGGTGGATATTAAAGCGTTGGCTGAAATTGCTCATGCTAGTGATGCTTTATTAGTGATTGATAATTGTTTTTGTACGCCAGCACTACAAAAGCCACTGGCATTAGGCGCAGATATTGTAGTGCATTCAGCTACTAAATATATTGATGGTCAGGGTCGTTGTATGGGCGGTGCTATTGTGGGTAAAAAATCTGTTATTGGAGAAGGTATATTTGCAGTTTTGCGAAGTGGTGGCGTTACCATGAGCCCGTTTAATGCTTGGGTATTTACCAAAGGTTTAGAAACACTAAATTTACGTATGAAAGCACATTGTGATAATGCGCTGGCATTGGCTACGTGGTTACAAAGCCAAGATGTTGTGGAAAAACTTTATTACCCCGGTTTGACGGATCACCCACAACATGATTTAGCAAAACAGCAACAAAAAGGCTTTGGTGGCATTGTTTCGTTTGTTGTAAAAGGCGGAAAAGACGCAGCTTGGAATATTGTGAATAATTTAACGATGCTATCGATCACCGCAAATCTTGGCGACACCAAAACAACGATAACGCACCCTGCAACCACAACACACGGGCGTTTATCGCAAGAACAACGTGATGATGCGAATATTTCTGATGGACTTTTACGTTTATCGGTAGGTTTGGAGGATATAAATGATATCCAGAATGATCTAGCGCGTGGTTTTAAGTGATATGAAAATACAAAACGTCGAAAAAAGGGGGGGGTGGGCTTATAAAACTCCTCTTTTGATGCTTTAAAAGGGACTTTAAGATAATGAAAAGTCCTCGTGAAGATATTTTGGCTATGTTTCAGGCAGGCTTGGATGCTGTTTCTGGTACAACGGTTGTTGAAAATGAATTAACAACGAAGAAATATGATGATTACTCTCATTTCATAGCCATTGGAAAAGCTGCTGAGGCGATGCTGTCGGGTGTTTCTGAAAATCAGATCAAAAGTGCATTGTTGATATCTAAACATGGACATATTAGTGAGCAATTTTCTAAAAATAATAAGATTAAGTGTATAGAGTCAGATCATCCTGTTCCTAAAAGCGCCAGTATTGAAGCAGGGTATTCTTTAATTCAGTATCTAAAAAATCTTCCAGATGATGAATCCGTATTATTTCTCATATCGGGTGGTACATCTGCTTTGGTAGAGGTTTTACAAAATGGCTGGGATTTAAAACAACTGCAAGCATTAACCGATTACCTTTTGGCGAATGCTTATTCGATTGATAAGATAAATACAGTTCGCCGTCGGCTTTCTAAAATTAAAGGCGGTGGATTGTGGTCATACCTTGGCAATCGTGAAGTGAGTTGCTTGATGATTTCTGATGTGCCTGATGATGATCCTGCGGTTATAGGTTCTGGTTTATTGTTTCCTGTTGAAGATAATACGTTGCCAGAACTTCCTACAGAATGGTCTGAAAAACTGGGTGGGTCTACTCAAATCAGTGTGCCTGATAGTTTTAGCTGGAAAATGGTTGCTTGTTTGGAAGATGCTAAAAAAGCAGTCGCAGTAAAAGCACACTCGTTAGGCTATCAAGTAAAAATAATGACAGACTTCTTACAAGGTGATGCGAGTGATGAAGCTAAGAATTGTGTAAAAACCTTAGAAGAAAATAAAAATACTGTTTGTATATGGGGCGGAGAGACAACCGTAATACTCCCTAAAAATGCAGGCAAAGGCGGGCGAAACCAACACTTAGCATTATCTGCGGCTATCGCAATGGATGGCTGTGGAAATGCCCATTTATTGGCGGCAGGTACAGACGGTTCGGATGGAATGACAATGGCTACAGGTGCAATCGTTGATGGTTTAACTGTTCAACAGGGTAAGCAACTAAACTTGAATGCAGTGGATTATCTAGTCCATGCAGATTCCAATAGTTTTTTTAAAGTGACTGATAATTTAATCACTACAGGTGCAACAGGGACGAATGTTATGGATTTAGTAATAGGTACTTATAACCAATAATAAACAGGCATAAAAAAGCCCCGCATAAAGCGAGGCTTTTTAAATACTTTTAAGAACTATAAAGTTCTAAGTCGATTAAGACTTTGTAGCAGCAGCTTTTTGTGCAGCTTCGATGCGCTTTAGCATTTCAGCAGCTTGTTTAGCTTGTGCTTCCCACTGTGCTTTAAGCATAGTGTAGTCTTGTGTAGCAACTGTTGCTGTTGGAGCAGTACCAGAAAATGATGGGTTGAAACCTGCAGGTGCGAAGTTGCTAGTTGTAGCAGCGCCGTTAGAACCAGCAACGTTAGAACCGTTAGCAAGACCATTACCAGCCATGTTAGTTGCACCGTTAGCATTTGCAGCAGTGTTACCAGCGCCTTGACCGTTTCCAGTTAGGTTGCCAGCAGTATCCATGTTAGTTCCGCCCTTTCCTTTGAAAGAGATAGAGAAGTTAACTTCGCCGTCTGCGTCGCCTTTACCTGTTCCCCAGCCTGTTCCGTTAGCTTGTGCGTTACCAGCACCGTTACCAGCAGTTGTTCCATTAGCAGCACCGTTACCGTATGCATTTCCGTTACCCATGCCGTTATTGAATCCGTCGAACCAGTTTGCAGAAGCAGTTCCAGTTAGAGCGATAAGAGCAGTCAAAGTGATAGCTTGTAATTTCATGATAAGTTCCTTTTTGATGTGTGTGTTAATAAATAAAAGCG
>Ga0256840_1000940_pt1 | contig 28746 bp, 34 predicted proteins | sample 355202metaG_FD_185969 | JGI IMG/M metagenome (GOLD analysis project Ga0256840, IMG submission 185969) | Hydrothermal vent microbial communities from Mid Atlantic Ridge, Atlantic Ocean - 355-202 | ecosystem: Environmental > Aquatic > Marine > Hydrothermal vents | place: Atlantic Ocean: Mid... | reverse complement strand
GCTCGTATGGCTATTGCAGTCAGTGGTATCAAAGTCGAACTGCGTGAAGTAGTATTGCGTGATAAACCTCAAGCACTGTTAGAACTATCCCCCAAAGCCACCGTGCCCGTTTTGCAAACCAACGAAGGTACCATCATTGATGAAAGCCTAGATATTATGCACTGGGCATTACAACAATCCGATCCCGAAAATTGGCTAGCTAATATTGACCATGATCTGATTACAAATAATGATGGCGACTTTAAATATTGGCTCGATCGTTATAAATATGCGGACCGTTACCCAAAACAGTCTGAACAATTTTATCGACAACAAGGCGAAAAGACATTATTTAGACTTGAACAATGCTTGATAAAAACACGCTATTTATCTAGCCAAAGTATTACACTCACTGATATTGCACTTTTTCCTTTTATCCGCCAATTTGCATTTGTTGATATAAATTGGTTTGAGCAAACACCTTATCCAAATTTACAAAATTGGCTAAATACCTTTATTACCTGTCCACTCTTTATCCGTGTGATGAAAAAATACCCACCATGGCAAAACGAGAGTGATCCTGTTATTTTCCCCTGACTCTTTACAAGGGAAATTTACTAAATATTTCTGCCACGGTTTTTTGCAGGGCAGGTTGCAAATCATTCAGATCTTGTTCACTTAATCGTCCTATCGCAATTCCTTCCCACACCATCTTATTCTGCTTTCGGTCAACAATATCAATATTTAATGTACCTTCTGTATAGTTCTCAACATACGTTTCATAGCCATCCCATGTGTCATAATAAGTCCTTCCACGGTAGCTATAATACGATCTGTTATAAGATGCCGGCACTTGATAAATACGCTGTTTATCTTCTATATTACTATGGAAATTTATTAAAAAATCAGGATTTTTATCCGTAAAAACATAGCCTTGCTTGACCATTTCTTTTTTCGTAGCATCTTTTAAATACTGGCTCACTAAAGATTCATAGCTATAGTCTGTGTCTAATTGTTGAAGAAACCCAAACGTTTTGTACTGACTAAAATCGGTAGATTGATTTACATTAGTTCGAATAGTTGGGCTAATAGCTGTACAAGAACTTGTTAAAATAACAATACTCAAAGCCATTAACATCATTTTGATATTCATAAAAATTATCCTGTTATTCTCAATGCTGAATAAAAATATGACCTGAAAAAACAGTCTATAGTTCAGCTTAGTTTAATTTTAAATAACTAGTTGCACACTCTTTTATTTTTAGTGCTGGAACACTGCCTAAGCAAGGCACTTTAATATGCTGTTGTAATGTGTAAATAATCTCATCAGATTGCGAGATCGATTGAATATGATTTGCAACCCAGCCATGTAATTTTAAGCCGGTTGATTCAATTGCTTTGACGGTAAGCAAAGCGTGGTTTATACAGCCTAACTTTATACCCACCACTAAGATGATCGGTAAATCGAATGCGCTCGCTAAATCTGCCATTGTTTGCGTTTTATTCAGTGGCACTAACCAGCCACCCGCACCTTCAACCACTACGGCATCGCATTTTTGTTTGATTTGTGTAAAGTTTTCTTCAATTTTTTTCAAATCAATTTCAATGCCCGCTTGCTGTGCGGCAATATGTGGGGCAATGGCAGGTTCAAAGGCATAAGGATTAATGACGTCATACGGCAATTCAATATTGGCTTGCTGACTAAGTTGCAAGGCATCGTCATTACGTAGGCCTTGTGCCGTTCGTTCACAACCACTGGCAATCGGTTTCATGCCGGCGATGATGCCGCCTTGCTGTTGTAATAACGCAATTAGGGCAACACTTATCCGTGTTTTACCTACTTCGGTATCTGTGCCTGTAACAAAAAAACCGCTCATCAGGCTTTGCGGCCTTGAATTTGATCGATGGAAATACGCACTTCACCTTCGATATTTTGTTGTTTGGCTTGCCCACCCCACGCATGACCGTAAACCACTTCGTAAGTCGCTGGTAATAAACCGTCATTACGGAACTGTTCATAGCTTTCGGCAACGGTTTTTAGAGCCTGTTTGCCTGTTAAACCTCGACGACGCTCTGAGTTCACATTGCTTGCACCCAGCACTTTTAAATCTTTCATTAAGGCCATAGAAGTTTCATACGTTAGCGTATAACGATCCGTATCTAAAACAGGCTCAGCAAGCCCTGCTTCCATCATTGCTTCGCCAACATCATGCATATCATAAAACATATTTACATGCGGGTAATTATCAACGCTTGCCCATGCTTGACGTAACTCATGCAAAGTATCAGGCCCCAAACTAGTGAACATTAATAAACCATCAGGCCGCAATACACGTTGGATTTCAGCAAAACTTGTTCGTGGATCGCACCACTGCAAAGCAAGGTTGGCAAACACTAAATCGACACTATTATCTGCCATTGGCAAATTTTCAGCATCACCGACAAGATAATGGGGTTTTGCTGAAATAGGTAACCAGCGTTTTAGGCCTTCATCTTGGCGATAATTTATGCGTGCTTGTTTCACCATCTCGGTGGCGATATCAACAGCCATTAATTGTGCTTTGGGGTAGCGTTTGGCTAATAGACTTAAATTTCGCCCTGTTCCCACACCCAAATCTAAAATATTTTTCGGTTGCAAAGTCACTAATAACAATCGATCTAATAATTCATCACCTGTTTGACGCTGCAATACGGCCACATCATCATAATGCATCGCCGCTTGACCAAATGATCGCGCGATTAAGTTTTTATTAGGCTGTTGATTACTCATTGATGAATTTTTCTATCTCTTGCTGGCACTGTGCTGCTTGTGCAATAAACGGGGCATGCCCTGCTCCTGCTAATAAAGCTATTTCTACTTTAGGATTCAATTGTTTTGCATCATCTAACATTTGCGTAGGAATCAAGGTATCTCGATCACCTAGAATCATTTTTATTGGACATTGTAATGTAGCAAATTGTGTTCTCAAATCAATTTCTATTAATAATTTCAGCCCTGCTTGCAATGCGTCTGCCACAGGCGGCTTTTCAATTGTTAATTGCTGTGTCAATTGTCGAATGGTGTCACGACTCTGTTGCGAGCCGCGTGCTTGTAATAATAAAAAGCGTTGCAAAGTTGTTGCTTGGTCGTCCTCTAAATTATCGGCAAAGGTTTTAAATACCGAAGCATCCATGGCACAAGACCAACCAGTAACTTGCACAAAACACGGCGTTGCTGACATTAATATTATTTTTTTAACACGATTAGGAAAGTGGTCGGCAAAGGCAATGCTAATTAGACCGCCTAATGACCAACCTAGCCAGTAGGCTGTTTCGGGCAATTCTTTTGCCAAATTTTTGACCACTACATCGAGCTCTAACGCATCAGCTTGCCACTCACTTTGACCATGACCGGGCAAATCAACTAGGTGCAAAGTAAAGTGTTTAGCTAAGCCTTCTGCAAGGTCGTGCCACACGGCGCTGTGCATGCTCCAGCCATGTAACATGACCAAGTTAGGGCCTTGCCCCATTACTTTAATATGCATAGGTTCTACCCGCTCCGTCATTCTCGCGCATGCGGGAATCCAACGATAGTGAATATTGCAACTGCCCATGGATCCCCGCCTTCGCGGGGATGACGAATCCAAAATTTAGTTCGTGCATATCACTGCCAAGGCATCTAACAATTGTGTAACCTGTTGCTTCGTATGATTTGCCGAGAAAGTAATACGCAAACGTGCCGAGCCTTCTGGCACGGTAGGCGGTCTGATCACACCCACTAATAGCCCCTTTTCTTCTAATGCCTTACCGATTGTTATTGCTTGTTTGTCATCGCCAATCAACACTGGCTGAATTGCAGTCATCGAGTCCATCAAGTTCAGGCCTAATTGTTTTGCACCTGATCTAAATTGGGCAATTAATGTGTGTAGTTTTTCTCGTCGCCAATGTTCTTCTTGCACCAATTTCAAACTCGCTACAGTGGCGGCGGCAATAGCGGCCGGTTGGGCGGTGGTATAAACGTAAGTGCGCGCTTGCTGAATTAAAGTCTCAATCACCTCTTCATCGGCAGCAACAAAAGCACCTGCCGTGCCAAAGGCTTTGCCAAATGTGCCCATCACTATCGGTAGCTCATCTTGATTGATATTGTAATGTTCAACAGTTCCCCGACCGTACTCACCCAGCACGCCTAATCCATGTGCATCATCTAGCAAGACGGCGGCTTTATGTTGTTTTGCTTCGGTGATAATTTCTGGCAATGGCGCAATATCACCATCCATACTAAATACGCCATCGGTCACTATAAGCTTATGTTCTGCCATAGCCGCATTGTGCAGACGTTTATGTAAGCGTGACATATCAACATGTGGGTAACGTAATAAATCGGCATCACTCAGGCGTGCCCCATCGAGCAGTGAAGCATGATTAAGCTTGTCTTGAATAATGGCATCACCACGCACCATTAGGCCGTCGATAATGCCCATATTGGCTTGATAACCCGATGAGAATAATAAGGCGCGTTGTGTGCCCATAAACTCAGCCAGTTGTTCTTCTAATTGCTGATGATATTGGCTATGGCCTGTTAATAAATGGGCGGCGCCCGCACCGACACCTTCTTGTTCTGCGGCGGCAATAAAGGCGTTTTTGATATCAGGATGATTAGCAAGGCCAAGATAGTCATTGCTACAAAATGACAGGCGTTTTTGGCCATCGATGACAACTTCAACACCTTGCGCGCCTAAACGTGTTCGCGGTTGGCGATAACGTCCAACGGCTTTACGTTCAGCTAAATTCTCAGCTAATTGTTTTGACCAAGGTAGGCTTGCCATTTACTCATCTCGACTTAAAAAATAACCGTCATTTACCCTACGGTTACTTCGTTTCGGTGTGCTTTTTAGCCGGAATCTGTATTGGTGCTTAAGATTCCCGCTAAAAACATGCGGAAACGAAGTAACCGCAGGTTCAATGACGGTAAGGGTTAATGACTACAGGCTTCCTTAGCAGGAGCAGCATGTTCGCCTTCTACCGCGTTTATTCCTAAACGTGAAAATAGTTTTTGGTCGTGATCCATGCCTGGGTTATCCGTTGTCAGCAATTTATCACCATAGAAAATCGAGTTGGCACCGGCAAGGAAACACATGGCTTGCAATTCATCGCTCATGCTTTCACGGCCTGCTGATAAACGCACATATGATTTAGGCATCATCAATCGAGCCACCGCAATGGTGCGTACAAACTCTAATGGATCGATATCTTCATTATTCGCTAATGGTGTGCCTTCAACCTTAACTAGCAAATTGATTGGCACACTTTGAGGATGACTTGGCATATTGGCAAGACCGACTAACATGCCTGCTCGATCAGTATCATTTTCGCCCATACCGACGATGCCACCACTACACACATTAATATCGGCATCACGCACATAGCTCAATGTATCTAATCGATCTTGATAAGTACGCGTAGTGATCACATCACCGTAAAATTCAGGTGAGGTATCTAGGTTGTGATTATAATAATCTAAGCCGGCTTCTTTTAAGCGTTTTGCTTGATGATCTTCTAACATACCCAGCGTTACACAGGTTTCTAGGCCTAAGTCTTTTACACCTGTCACCATTGTTGCCACACGTTCAAGATCGCGATCTTTCAAATTACGCCACGCCGCGCCCATACAAAAACGGCTCGCGCCTGCTTCTTTTGCTTGCGTGGCATTTTCTAGCACTTTATCAAGTGGCATTAAAGGCTCGGCTTTTACTGACTGTTCATGATGAACACTTTGTGGGCAATAACCACAATCTTCAGCGCAACCGCCTGTTTTAATGCTTAAAAGTGTGCTCACTTGCACGGCATTAGGGTCAAAATTCTCGCGGTGAGAAGTTTGAGCACGATACATCAAATCAGCAAAAGGTAGCGCATAAAGCGCTTCGACTTCTTCAACGCTCCAGTTATGGCGAATAATTTGGTCGGTTTTTATTACATTTTCAGGCATGATATAACTTCATTGAATTTAATGGATTAGATTTTGAACTCAACAGATTTATTATCAACATTGGCTCATCGTTTCGGTCAATTATACAGTAAATTGATGCCTATTCCTTGTCTACTGTGCGGCAGCTCTTCTGGCAGTGATTGCCTATGCCAAGCGTGCCGTGAACACTTGCCTATATTAAGCCATTCTTGCCCACGTTGTGCATCACCACTCCAGCAAACTGCTTTATGCGGTCATTGTTTAAATAAACCGCCTGAACAAGATGCCAGCTTTAGTTTATTTCGTTATCACTCGCCCATAGATAGATTAATTGTAGATCTTAAATATCATGACACCTTGGCGCTGAGTCGATTTTTCGCTGCCCAAATGGCTGAGCAATTGAAAGAACGTGCCTTGCCACAGCTATTAATTCCGATACCGCTTCATCCACGGCGGCTTCGGCAGCGCGGCTACAATCAATCATTAGAACTAGCTAAGCAATTAGCTAAACAGCTTACTATTCCCGTTCGTCACGATATTTTAATGCGCATTAAAGATACGCCACCACAAGCTTCATTACCGTTTTCTGAACGCAAAAATAATATGAAAGAGGCTTTTCAAATCAATAATACTGATATTCCTGCTCATATAGCGCTTATTGATGATGTGCTGACCACTGGGCATACGGTCAATGTTGCGGCTAAAATTTTACGTAAAATAGGTGTTCAAAATATTGAAGTGTGGACTATTGCTCGTACTATTAAAAATGACGTTTCACCCTAGCTACTATTTTTGTTATAGTCGATATTATGCCGTCTGACGTTGAATCAATACAAGCAAAGCTCGATGCCTTTTTACGCATCGCAAAGAACAATGAGCAAAAGCATGTCAACTTTCAAGAATATGAATTAGGCCTACTCAATTGTTCGGGTGTTTTTGAACTGTTCTCCCTCATTCTTGAACAACATCGTGACCGATTTCAATTATCAGAAGTCACATTGCTTTTATTTGATCCTGAATATGAGTTTCAACGCTTACTTGATCTACATGAAAAACCCTCCTCATGGCGTAATCGTCTACTTTTTACCGATAAAGAACATGCCTTAATCGACACCTACCATATTTTTCCTAAACCCAAACTATCCGTCTTTTCTACCAGTATTCATCAAGTGTTGTTCCCAGATCATAACGAGCTAAAATCTGTTGCCATTCTGCCACTAAAACGCCAAAATAAATTGATCGGTAGCCTAAACTTAGGTAGCCGCAAAGCCGACCGATTTCAGCCCAATATTGGCACCTTATTTTTAGAACATCTAACCGCGGTGATCTCTGCTTGTATCGAAAATGCCTGCTTACAAGAACGTATAGAGCAACTTGGTCTAATTGATCCACTAACCGGGCTCAATAATAGACGCTTTTTTGATCAACGTATTTCAGAAGAGTTCACCTTGGCACAACGTAATAATGCCCAATTATCCTGTTTATTCATCGACCTTGATCACTTCAAACAAGTTAATGATACTCATGGACACCACGCCGGTGATTTAGTGTTAAAACAGGCCGCACGTATTTTCAGTGATAGCATGAGAACCAGTGATGTGCTTGCGCGTTATGGTGGTGAAGAATTTGTTATCATTCTTGCCGATACCACCAGTGATATCGCCTATGAAATAGCTGAAAGGATCCGCCTATCTATTGCGAATACAGATTTTGATATTGATAAATCAGCCCCTTTAAAAGTAACGCTATCAATAGGGCTTGCAACAATGGATAACAGCACACATATCACCACCACATCTCAACTACTTGAATCAGCGGATCAAGCTGTTTATGCTGCCAAAAATGCTGGCCGTAATTGCGTACATCGGAGCCATTAATGTTATACAGTATCTTCTTTAATTTCTTTGCCGTTGCTTGCAGTGTACTTATACATTATGAAATTTTATACCGGCTTGCAAAACAGCTTCCCAAATACAAATTACCACCTCGTTACCGTGTTTTAGCCGGTGTTTATGTTATTTTACTATCACATATCATTGAAATATGGATATTTGCCATTTGTTATTTCTTAATGATAAATATTGACGGCTTAGGAACGCTAGTGGGTAATTTTAATCAAAGCTTACTCGATTGTGCTTATTTTTCATTCACCAGTTACACTACGCTTGGCTTTGGTGATATTGAACCTTCTGGGCATATTCGGTTTTTAACAGGCTTTGAATCACTCACAGGCTTGGTGCTTATCACTTGGTCAGCTTCTTTCCTATTCTTAGAAATGCAAAAATATTGGCCAAAAAAATGACTTTTATTCGACGTTTATTTTATACACTCATTCTGCTCTTTTTAACGGCACTTATCTTAAGAACGCTCTTTTTCAGAGGGCCCGTCATTCAGCCACAGCCATTGCCCACCTCCCCCATTATCGACATGCATGTCCACATTGCAGGTTTAGGTTATGGCAGTGATAGCTTTATTTCAGATGAAATGAAAAAAGGTTATAAATTTGATTATTATCTAAATGCCTTTGGTGTAACACGAGAAGAAATAGAACAACATGGCGACCAAATAGTCGTGCAAAAAGTGGCCAAACTTATTGAGCAATCACAACAGATTGATGGTGCTGTTATATTAGCGATGGATGGCGTGATTGATAAAAATGGCATTTTAGATAAAACTAAAACCCAAGTTTATATCCCCAATGATTTTGTAGCACAGCAAACAGCGCAATATCCCTCTCTTTATTTTGGTGCCAGCATCAACCCCTATCGCCCTGACGCCCTAGCGCTTTTAGAACAAGCAAAACGACAAGGTGCCGTACTGATTAAATGGATCCCGAATATCCAACATATTGATCCAGCAGATGAAAAAATCATTCCTTTTTACAAAAAATTAAAAGAACTCAAGCTGCCTTTATTAAGTCATACCGGCCAAGAACGTTCATTCGGCAGCGCCATTGATGAATATGGTGATCCACAGCGTTTAAAACTTCCATTATCTCTCGGCGTAACCGTAATTGCAGGCCATATCGCCACCACAGGCGAAACAGATCAGCAAAGCAATTACCAACGAATTTTAGGCCTATTTGATCAATATCCAAACTTATATGCCGATATCTCAAGCCTCACTCAAATTAATAAATTGGGCTATTTGAATACCGCTTTAGTCGAAGAAAAACTTAAAGGTCAATTAATCTATGGCAGTGATTTTCCACTCAATAATATGGTGTTAGTGTCACCCTACTACTTCCCCTTAAATCTTACCTTAAACCAAATGTGGCAAATTACAAAAATACAAAACCCCTTCGATCGCGATGTTGCCCTAAAACAAGCACTGGGAATGCCAACCAGCATCTTTGCTCGAAGTAGTGAGTTATTAAACATTGAAAATTAAGGAAAAACCACTTACATTAGCACTCATGCTAAAATGCTTTTAATGGCATTTTTACGAAAATATAGCCCATAAATTCGCTGGGTGCTTTTGTTTTTAAATGAAGGTGTATTTACATTTTATAAGGAATTGTTTTATATGGATAAAATACTATTGAGAATTAGTTATACACCTTTTGGTTGTTTTTTATACACCTTTTAGGGGTGTATAATAATTGTTAGGCAATAAAGCTTCACGAGCTATTATTTTCTATGAAAGAACCTACTTACTCAAGCATCAAAGAAACAAGAGAAGCTTTGCGTATGTCATCAAAACAGCTTGCGAAAAAAGTTAAAAAAGCACCTTCGACTTTATGCGGGCTTGAAAGTAGAGAAGCAACTGGAAATATTACTTTACAAAGTTTGCAAGAAATAGCAGAGCAGCTAGGTTGTACCCTAAAATATGAATATATACCTAAAAAGCCAATAGCTGATATCTTACTTCAACAAGCAATAAAACAAATAAAAAGTGAGCTAGAAGACGACCATCACCAGTTTACTGATGATGATATTAAGACTGATGCCTCTCACCTGCTTAACGAATCTAAAAATCTTGATTGGTAGGCGATTATTCTTTGAAATCAAAGCCCACAAACTTGAGGATTAAACGAATCAAAAGTAATAAATAGCAGGTAAAATTGTGTTTTAAGTGTTTTGTTAGTTTTTTGAAAATTTTCATGTAAATACCTATTAGTTAAATAAGTATTTATGAAAGTGAAATAGAATTAATTTGTATATATACGAATTATGTTAATTTAAACAAATAAAAATGCCTAACAATTGCATAAACTCGGACGGCAAAAAGCGCCGCCGGTTATGCTGGCGTTAGAGATAAATATAAATCATGGATAGCCGGGTTACAGATTTCATAGAAAAGCGTTCTATTTCTCCTGATATGGAGCTTAACGAGCCTCTGTACAATGCAATCCTTTATCTTGAAAAGTCTAATGAATTTGTAGAAAAATCATGTGAAGAACATATCGAACGATTAGCTGATATTGTTCCCTGGTCATCAATGCATGATATGTACAAACGGAGTTATGAATATTGTTGTGGTGTGCTGGGTTGTTTTCTAATTGGTCAGTTCCCTTCAAGTGAAGCGCTTTGTAGAACCGCTATTGAAGGTGCAATTAACTTGCACTACGTCAGCCTTGGGGATTCAATGGGTAAGCAAATAGCCTATTTCAAAACCCACATTGAAAATGAAAGCAAAATCAAGGGGTCAGCTAACTTGATTTCACAGTGATTCGCAGCGTTCTGTGTTTAATAGTGATAGCGGAGTTGGGCAATCAAAATGCTGTCTTCTGTCACTTTATATACAATTCTATGTTCATCATTTATACGTCGAGACCAATAAGCATGTTTCAAAGGTTCAGGTTTGCCGATCCCTTCAAAAGGGCTTCGTTGAATATCTTTAATTAGGGCATTAATCCTTTTTACAATAGCTTTATCCGTTTTTTGCCAGTAAAGGTAACTGTCCCATGCTTTTGGTGCAAAAGTAAGGTTCATTCAATTAATTTTCGTTCGAGACCTTTACCTTCTTCAAGCGCAGCAATTGATTCAAGTAAATCTCGAGCATTAGCAGGCGAACGAAGCAAATATGTTGTTTCTTCCATAGCCTGATAATCTTCTAAGGAAAGCATAACAACGGGAGATTCACGTTTTCGGGTAATAATTATAGGGGCATGGTCATTACAAACCTGCTCCATCGTTTTAGATAAATTTGCGCGGACAGCGGTATAGCTTATAGCATCCATAAGAGCCTCGTTAACAACATGTACAGATTAAAGTACATATAGTATAATCACACATAACAAAAAATTCCAGTAAATCAAGGAATCAGGAATCAAGCCAACTTGATTTCTAGCCAAATCTATTAGGAAACGAGTTTACTAGCAAGACCACTTTATTTATTGCTCCAATAGTATTAAAGCACTTGGATGTCGGACTAAAATAGAAAAAGGGGATTTTTTTCCCGACAACCAGCCTCTTATTTCGACCGTTTGACCAATATACGATTCAAGCTCTGGAAATAAATAGAGATTTTGTTTTGCTATTCGAATATTTAATTTTTTGTTTATGAACAGTCGTACGTATTTACGATTATTTTTAATAGATTGCACGGTGCCTTGATAGCGTTTCCAGCCCGAGACCTTTCTTACTTTATCTGCCGATGTAAGTTGATAGCGCTTCATTGCCCACATGCCAAGCTGTTGCTGTTGGGCAGTTTTTTGAGCCGCTAATAATTCATCTTTATAACGCAAGTTTGGCGGAAACAAATTAACAATCGCCAAGCCTTCTTTAACTAGTGCGACATTAAGGTGTTCGCCATTTTCTAAAAAAACATGGGCTAATACTCGTTTATATTTATCACGCTGCTCTTGATCATATTCAAGGTAGACACTTTGATCTTTTAATTTCTGCCGCAGCCATTTTTGAGCTATATTCCCGCCTGCGACAGCTTTACGATAATGGCTGGCTACTTCTGGGGTATCGATCCCTAATAAGCGTATTTTTTCACCATTTTCTAGTTTGATGGTGTCGCCATCATAAACATAGGCTACTTTATTTTTGTATCGTTGAGAATGTGTGGTGGGCTTTTGCAGTGTTGCATTGGCTGATGATTTATCTGAATAACTGATATGCCCCGTTTCATCTTGGCTTCGATAAACATCTGCACGCAAAAAATTAGCCTGCAAAAGCAGGCTAATTATGATCATTCCGTTGATTAATTTATTCATGGATTCATTTTACCCATAAATCAAATTTTTAGTCTATACCCGTTGTCATTGAACTCCTCCGTCACTCCCACATGTGGTTAGTGGGAGTCTTGTTTATACTCAGATCCCGGCTACAAGCCCACCGGGATGACACGGCAGTAAAAGCTACAATTTGGTTTAACTTGGGTATTTATTTATCGTACACCGCTCCAAGCTGAGCCTACATCTAAATTTTCAAACCATGTTAAAAATTTAGCTACATCATCACCTTTAAAGATAGAACCATGCTGTGGGCAAATCATTTCAACATCACGTTTTCTTATTTCAGCAATCCAGCGTAGTTTTGCAGAATTAGACGGCATCCAACGACGGTGGAAATATTCCATCGTTTTTGTATGTTCATCAAAATCAGTCACAAACATATCGGTATTATCATCTGGCAATAAAGCGGCACCAATATCACCTGAAAATAATATTTTTGCATCAGGATCATAAAGTGATAAACAGCCTGACGAATGCAAATAATGTTGTGGAATAACTTCTAAATCATGTCCACCGAGGGTGATTGTGCCACCTTCATCTGGAATAGGACGCATATTCTCTTCTTTCACACCAAAATGTGAGATAAAGCTAACCCAAATTTTAGGTACATAGACAACTAATTTTGGATTAGTTTGAATCCACAGCGCTAATGAAGAGATAACATCGGGATCTTGATGCGATGCAAAAATTGCTTCAACATTAGCGAGCTCAAAGTGCTTTGAAAATTCAGCAGCTACGACTGCAAAGTTTTCTATGCCACCGGGGTCAAGCAATAAGCCACGTCCATTGTTTTGTATTAAATATTGATTGGTATCAATTACTTCTTGACGCTTGTCAGGGTCTCGCCCCATGACCATCCAGCTATGGGTATTTTTCTTATAGAGATTTTCAACGAGCATAAAGCAAATTCCTCTGGTTTGTTTGTTGGTTTTCCATTGAATCAGTTAAATCACGCAATAAAATACGCTGGCGAGTTGATTGTTCACCTAGTTGGCTGACTAATTCACGTAGCATTGATGATACGGCTTCAAAGCTCACACCATGTTCACCGGCACTCGCTGCTTCTACTGATGAGCAAACGGCAAGATATTCACCTTTTTTAACCAGTGTTGCTACGGGCGATAATAAATTTTTCAGCTGGCCCAAGCAACGGCTTAACTTATGATTGTGTTCTCTAATAGACTCTACAACTTGTGTTCTACCGCGATCGAAATAGCTAGGCTTAGTAACTGTATCAACATTCTCAAGGCGAGAGTGCAAATCAAGATAAATGAGATAGTTAGAAAAATAGCGTGCCAATGTTGAAGCTAAGTTAACAATATCTGTCGTCACTTTTTGAGTATCATCGATACAATCTGAAACTTCATCGCCTAACAGTTGAATATCTTGTGTCAGCACTCGAAAGGCATCACCTTCACTGCCTGCTCTAGCGGCACTGCTCACTGCGTTAGATGATAATAAGTGCATTTGCTTGGCCAAAGGCACTAGTTTATGTAGTTCAGTATTTAAACTGACACATTGTCGAAAGATGGTGTCGTATTCTTCCCCCATCCTACGTGTATATAAATTTCCGCTCACAATCAACCTCATTTTTGGTTTAGCGAGCAATTTACTTTTACATACTAGTTGCTCACTAAATTTGGTAAATTCAATGAATAATGGGCGACGACTCCTGCAAACAATGCAGCACCAACCCAATTATTGTTCAAGAATGCCTGCAAACAGCGTGCCGGTTCTCTATTTTCTACTAATTTCAGCTGATATATTGAGAGTAAAGCGGCGATTAAAATTCCGATGTAATAGACGTAACTCATTTCTAGTTGACTGCCGACTAATGCCATAACAAGTAAGAAGCTAAACTGAATAATGCCCACAATTACCTTGTCATCATCACCAAATAAAATAGCCGTAGACTTTATATCCGCTAACATATCCTCTTCACGATCGGCCATGGCATAGAGGGTGTCATAAGCCGTTGTCCACAATATATTCGCTAAAAATAATAGCCACGCAACAGTAGGAACAGCACCCGTTTGAGCCGCAAAGGCCATGGGGATAGCCCACGCAAAGGCGGCGCCAAGAAAGACTTGTGGCAAGTAGGTATAGCGCTTCATAAAAGGGTAAGTCGCCGCTAACAATACCGCTATAACTGACATATAAATCGCTAATTTATTAAGGTTTAATAGTGCTAGTGAAAATGCTATTAAACTTAAAATCGCCGCCGTAATTAATGCATTCTTAGGCTTTAATTCACCCGTTGCTAACGGTCTATTCATTGTTCTTACAACGAGTGCATCCACTTCTCTATCAGCATAGTCATTGATGGCACAACCTGCACTGCGCATAAGAATAACGCCTAGTACAAACACTGTTAATACCGTGTAATCTGGTACGCCTTCAGCAGCGATCCACAGTGCTGTTAATGTTGGCCATAATAATAATAAAATACCAATCGGCTTATCTAGGCGTATTAATCTTATATATAATTTTAACTTTTCCATCATTCGCTCCATAAAGTCGGCAAAAATATCTCATTAACTAGCAATCTTTTGCCGCTTAAATAAAAAGTTGAGCGTCGTCCCCATAATATGTCTGGTCGATAATTTTCATCTAATACCGCCATTTCATATAACCATTGCCCTGGTTTCAAGCTGGCAATTTCAATTGGACCTCGTTTCACTAAAGGATCAGTAAATAATAACTCACCCAATGGTTTGTTACCCAAGCTGTTAAAACGATGCCGCATTGCCCTATAAGTAGCGTGAGGAATAACCGTACGGGCATAGACATTTGCATTGTCACCATCCATCAAACGTACTTCTCGTTGATAGATATGCTCTGCCATAGGCAAACCTAATGATATAGCTTCATCTGTTAAAGGTTTTATCCAACAGTTTCCTAATAACTCGACCGAAAAACCATGATTATTATGTGCTTGCAACCGCCGTGTCAGCGAACCTGTTTCAGTCAGCCATGATGCTAATTTAGCTGGCATTAAACGCTGTTGTGGTGGGTGCCAACGTGTCCAGTTATGCATGTCTTGATCTCATTTTATACTTGTCCAAAATCAATTTTATGCCCAAACCAACGGACAATTAATTGATCACTCAACCCTGAAGAACTGGCTAATAATTGATCTGCCGCTTGCGCCATCACATCAATCAAATCTTGATCTTGCATCACATCTGCCACTCTAAATTGCGGCAAACCTGTTTGTCTTGTTCCCAAAACTTCACCCGGACCACGAAGCTCTAAATCGCGCTGTGCAATTGCAAAACCATCATTAGTATCGCGCAAACAGCTCAAACGTGCCTGACCATTTTCAGATAAAGGTGATTTATACATTAATACACAATGACTTTTCACACTGCCCCGGCCAACACGCCCACGTAATTGGTGCAGCTGTGCTAAGCCCAACCGTTCTGCATTTTCGATGACCATTAAGCTGGCATTAGGCACATCAACACCAACTTCAATAACGGTTGTTGCAACCAATAAATCAATATTGCCCGCTTTAAACTGCTGCATGACCTGCTCTTTTTCTTTTGATTTCATTCGGCCATGCACTAATGCAATTCGTAAATCTGGCAAAGCATCTTGCAACTCTGTTGCCGCATCTTCAGCCGCCTGACATTGTAAATGCTCTGATTCTTCAATCAAGGTACACACCCAATATACCTGTCTATTTTCTTGGCAGGCAACGTGGACACGTTCAACAATCTCTCCTCGCCGTGTATCAGGCACAACGACTGTCGTTACCGGACTACGCCCCGGCGGTAACTCATCAATAACCGATACATTGAGATCAGCATAAGCTGTCATTGCCAATGTTCGCGGAATAGGTGTGGCGGTCATCACTAATTGATGCGGGAAACTATCGACTGCTCGACCTTTATCTCGCAGTGCCAACCGTTGATGCACACCAAAACGATGCTGTTCATCAATGACCACTAGACCAAGATTATTAAATGTCACTTCATCTTGAAATAGGGCATGTGTGCCGACTGCAACCTGTATCTTTCCATCACTTAGATCTGCAAGCACTTGTTTGCGCTCACTGGCTGTTTGTTTGCCTATGCACCAACCCACTTGAATACCCAATGGCTCCAGCCACATTTTAAGTGTTTGCAAATGTTGTTCGGCTAATAGCTCTGTCGGCGCCATCATCACCGCTTGATAACCAGCAGAAATAGCTTCTAACACGGCCATGGCTGCCACGACCGTTTTTCCCGAACCGACATCACCTTGTACTAATCGTTGCATAGGAACAGGCCGCGCAATATCGGCTAAAATTTCTGTCACTACTCGTTGTTGCGCCTTTGTTAATGGAAAAGGCAATTGCGCTAATAACTGTTGTCGATAATCGCCATCACCTTTTAAAATAGGTGCAGCATGTTGTTGTGCTTGCATTTTTACTTTTCGCATACTCAAATGGTGGGCAAGCAGTTCTTCATACGCTAAACGCCGCTGCGTTGGATGCCGTTTATCTAATAATAGTTGCACATCAACATCAGGTGGCGGTTGATGCACAAAGTGTAAAGCATCAACTAAAGAATAGTCTGCAACAGCATTCAGCTTCGCCTGTTCCGTGACTAATTCTGGTAGAGATTCATCATCTAATAAGGCAAGTGCTTGTTTGATTAATTTTCGAAAGCTCAGTTGATGTAAACCTTCCGTTGTCGGATAGATGGGCGTTAACTCGGCTTCCACCGGCACTATTTTACCATTCGCTATGACTTGATATTCAGGATGCACCATTTCAAGTGAAGAAGGCCCATTACGTAATTCGCCAAAACACCGTACTTTTACGCCCTTAGCTAGTTGTTGCAATTGCGTATTTGAAAAATGAAAAAACCGTAAAACAAGCGAGCCTGTGCCATCTTCAATATGACATAACAAGGAGCGACGACGTCCAAATTTAATCTGAGATATTTTCACCGTGCCTTCAACTAAGGCTTCTTGATGTAGTCTCAGTGAACCCATCGGTTGCAAACGTGTTCGATCTTGGTAACGTAGAGGCAGGTGGAACAATAAATCTTGAACTTGATTAATGCCTAACTTTTCTAGTCGCTCAGCAACTTTGCTACCCACACCTTTTAGCGCTGTGACAGACTGAGTTAGTATGATTTTATCTGCCACAAACTGCTATCCAAAATGATTTAGATTCCGTTCGTCCTGAGCTTGTCGAAGGATATTGATATTCCTTCATGGTTCGACAAGGTCACCACGAACGGCAAAAATATACTGCATCACTAATTTGTAAAACTAAACACCTAAATGCATAACCGCATCCATCTCAACGGGTACATCTTTAGGCAATGATGCGACACCAACGGCCGCACGAGCAGGATAAGGTTGCTCGAAATATTCAGCCATGATTTCATTCACTGTGCCAAAATAGCTTAAGTCTGTTAAGAAAATATTCAATTTAACAATATCTTGCAATCTACCACCCGCCGCTTCAGCCACTGCTGTTAGGTTATCAAATACACGGCGAACTTGTGTAGCAAAATCACCTTCAACAACTGTCATCGTTTCTGGAACTAGCGGAATTTGGCCCGACATATACACGACATCGCCGACTTTCACTGCCTGTGAATAAGTGCCGATTGCTTCAGGTGCTTTTGATGTATGAATAATTTCACGTGCCATTTCTGTTTCCTTTTTCCACGTTGTAGTGGGTTAAAATAAAATTAATTAAGACGTGCAATACGCTCAACTTGTTCAATGCGCCTTAAACGGCGGATAACGCGTGCCAGATGTTGACGACCAGTCACCTCAATGGTTAATCGCAAATCAGAATAACCACCATCACGTTCATCAACGACAACATTATCAATATTAGAATCACTTTCTGATACCGCTGCAGCAATTGTTGCTAATACACCTCGCTGATTATTAACATGCACCATAATTTCAACCGGAAAGTCACGATAGGTATCCTCAGCCCACATTACATCTAGCCATTTTTCATTTTGATCACGTAATTTGAGGGTGTTTTTACAATCCATTTTATGCACAACAATGCCACGACCTGAACTAATGAAGCCATGAATAGGATCGCCCGGTATAGGGCAACAACAGCGACCAAAGCTAACGACCATACCTTCTGTTCCGGCGATAACTAATGGTTGTTGCTCATTATTCTCAGTCGCTTCAGCATCATGAACTAATTTCTGAGCCACCACAAATACAGGTCGAGATCCTAATCCTATTTCTTCTAATACTTGATCAAAATTATCAAGCTCAAATTCGGACACTACAGCAGTAATTTGTTTTTCATCAATCTCTTCTGGCTTTATTGCATAGGCAGTGAGATGTTTTGCTAATAATCGTTTCCCTAATAAAATTGCATCTTCACTTTGAAGCTGTTTTAAATACTGTCGTATATGTGTGCGCGCTTTCGCTGTATTGACAAAATTTAGCCATGCTGGGTTAGCATGCGAACTGCTTGATGTAATAATTTCAACAGATTGCCCTGTCTCTAGCTGTGTACTTAACGGCACTAGGTGGCGCCCCACTTTGGCTGCAACACAATTATTTCCTACATCAGAATGCACAGCATAGGCAAAATCTACAACCGATGCGCCTCGTGGCAACACCATGATTTGACCTTGTGGAGTGAACACATAAATTTCATCTGGAAATAAATCAATGCGTAGGTTTTCTAAAAACTCGACCGAATCACCTGAGCCTTTTTGCATTTCTAAAATGCCTTGCAGCCACTGCCTTGCCAAGCGATGTGATTGATTACCACCTTCACTGTCGCCTGTTTTATATAACCAATGCGCTGCCACACCCGCTTCAGCCATTTGGTCCATATCGCGGGAGCGAATTTGCACTTCAATCGGCACTCCAAATGGGCCGAATAAAACAGTGTGCAGTGACTGATAGCCATTTATCTTAGGAATCGCAATATAATCTTTGAACTTGCCTTGTACCGGTTTATAAAGATTATGAACCACGCCCAGCATCCGATAACACGAATCAGCATCTTCAACCACAATTCTAAATGCATATACATCGGTTACTTCTGAAAAGGGTAATTGTTTGCTAACCATTTTCTGGTAGAGACTATAAAGATTTTTCTCACGCCCTTGGATTTCAGCTGTTATCGATTCCTGTTCCATTCGGGTCATGATGGATGTCGTGATTTGACTGACAATTTCTTTACGGTTTCCGCGCGCCTTTTTCACCGCCGCATCAAGAACTCGATAGCGTATGGGGTACAACACATGAAAGCCTAAATCTTCAAGCTCTATACGCATCAAATTCATACCTAGACGTTGTGCAATTGGCACGTAAATATCTAAGGTTTCATTGGCAATTCTGCGACGCTTATCTGAGGGCATATGCCCTAATGTCCGCATATTATGGAGTCTATCAGCTAATTTCACGATGATGACACGAATATCATTCGACATCGCCAACATCATTTTTCTTAGATTCTCGCCTTGCGCTTGCTGACGAGTTTCAAATGTTGCTTTGGCTAATTTGCTCACACCATCAACGAGTAAAGCCACTTCTTCACTAAACTCTGCCGCCAGCGCTTCACGACTGACATCGGTATCTTCGATTACATCGTGTAATAAGCCCGCCATAATACACTCATGATCCATATGCATCATGGCGAGTACATGTGCTACTGCTAAGGGATGAGTGATATAAGGATCGCCAGAACGGCGGAATTGGCCTTCGTGTGCTTGTTCTGCAAAAGAATAAGCACGTCGAATATCATCAACGTGCTTACTTTCTATATAGTTTGAAACCGCAAAACATAAGTCATCAATTTTAAGTAATGGCTCACCCTTTTGAATCAGCTCTAGCTCTGTAGCAACAACTGATTGCTCACTCACAAGGTTTCATCCCGTAGCATCATTAGCCTTGATTCAAAATTCATGACTAACATTTTAATTAAACTACTCCGTTGCGGGTAGTTCAGCTTCGCTAACTGTGCTTTCTGTCGCATGTTCATGTGCGCTTGCACGATCTAATATGCTTGCATCAATTAAACCTTCAGCAATTTCACGTAATGCAATAACCGTTGGCTTGTCATTATCAATATCAACAAGTGGATCAGCACCCATTGAAATTTCACGTGCACGTTTCGATGCGATTAATACAAGCTGAAAACGGTTATCTACATTTTCTAAGCAATCTTCTACTGTTGTGCGAGCCATGATTATTACCCTAAATTTCTAACTGGAAACATTCCATTATATGAAAGATCCCCTATTTACGCTAGAAGTTCTATTAACAAATCTTGCTTTATTTGTTTTTGAACGCCTATTGTATTGCGTTGTGCGGAAATAATAGAAGCTAGCTCATCTAAAGCCACATCGAAATCATCATTTACAATCAGATAATCAAACTCTACATAATGTGACATTTCATTTTTTGCATCACGCATTCTGCGTGCAATAATGTCATCATCATCTTGTCCACGGCCTCGCAAACGTTGCTCTAACGCCGCTCTGGATGGCGGTAAGATAAATATCCCTATACATTCAGGATAATTATTTCTAATTTGTTGTGCACCTTGCCAGTCGATTTCTAAAATAACATCTAAGCCAAGTTTTAGTTGCGTCATCACTGATTCAGCTAATGTGCCATAAGAATTATCAAATACGGTTGCTGATTCTAAAAATGCACCTGCATCGCGCATTTGCGCAAATTCATCTTGGCTGACGAAGAAATAGTCTTGGCCATCTACCTCTCCATCACGTTTTGCACGCGTAGTATGTGAAATAGATAAACGCATCGTTTCAGGATATTTTTCCACTAACGCATTAACTAAACTCGTTTTACCCGCACCCGATGGCGCAGCAACAATAAAAAGACTTCCGCTCATTATCTTTTCCTATTCAATATTCTGGATCTGTTCACGCATTTGCTCAATTAATACTTTTAAATCAACAGAGTGCCGTGTGGTTTCAGTATTAATGGATTTCGAACCTAATGTGTTAGCTTCACGGTTAAGCTCCTGCATTAAAAAATCTAAACGCCTGCCTGTCGGTTCATCACGTTGCAATACATTTTGCACTTCTACGATATGACTTTGCAAGCGATCTAATTCTTCTGCTACATCACTCTTTTGCGCCAATATGACCATTTCTTGTTCTAGTCGTTCCGGATCTAGGTTCACCTGTAAATCTGCAACACGTTCAGCTAATCGCGTTCTTTGCTGCTCTAAGATTTCAGGCATCCGCTGGCGCACATCAATGGCAATATTATTAATTTCTGTGCAACGCTTTTCGATCATTTCTTGCAATGCTGCGCCTTCAGTTTCTCTCGTTACAATCAACTCCTCGATTGCATTTCCCAAGGCCGACATCACTGTTTTATTCAGCGCTTCTTGATCTAAACTTTCCGCTTGTAGCACACCGGGCCATTGCATCACTCTGATCATATCGGTAGGTGCGGCACGCGTTGTTAATAAAGCCAGTTCATCACAATGCTCAATCACTGACTTTGCCAGCCCCTGATCAAGATGCAATGACGATTGTTGCGCCTCTGGCAGTTTATAGCGCAAGCTTGCATCCACTTTACCTCGTCCTAACTTATCTGAAAATAGTTTCTTTATTTTCATTTCTAAAGGGCGAAACCGCTCTTCTAGTCGCAACGATGTTTCAAGGTAACGATGATTAACGCTGCGGATTTCCCAGGTTAAATCACCTTGTTCGGTTTGCTGCTCTTGGCGAGCAAATGCGGTCATACTTCGTGTCACATTTATTCCTAAAAATAACTCTAAAGTAGACATATTAACTAAAAGCATCGGTAATAGCATTCAAGCCACGTATAATAGTTCAATTATTTAAGATTTCAAGGAAATATCTATGCGTCCAAGCGGTCGTCAAAACAATGAATTACGCCAAGTTACTATCACGCGTAACTATACCAAACATGCTGAAGGTTCAGTTTTAATTGAGATGGGTGATACTAAAGTATTGTGCACCGCGTCTGTAGAAGAGCGTATTCCGCAATTTTTGCGCGGCAAAGGCGAAGGTTGGGTCACAGCAGAATATGGCATGTTACCGCGTTCAACAGGTTCACGTATGGGTCGTGAAGCGGCACGTGGCAAACAAAGTGGTCGCACACAAGAAATTCAACGTCTTATCGGACGTTCACTGCGTGCATCCATTGATTTAAAAGCATTGGGCGAACGGAGCATCACTATCGATTGTGATGTAATTCAAGCCGATGGTGGCACTCGTACCGCATCAATCACTGGTGCATTTATTGCGTTAACCGATGCTATCAACAGCTTACTTGCCAGCAAAAAAATCAAAAAGAACCCATTACTCGGTCAAGTCGCCGCCATTTCAGTAGGTATCTACAATGGTGAAGCTGTACTTGATCTTGATTATGCAGAAGATTCAAATGCCGAAACAGATATGAACGTAGTAATGAATGAGGCAGGTGCTTACATTGAGATTCAAGGCACTGCTGAAGGTCATGCATTCAGACCCGAAGAGTTACAAGCTATGCTTGCTATAGCTGGCGAAGGTATTGCTGATTTAATTATCAAACAAAGTGAAGCATTAGAAGCATAATGGATAAAATCGTTTTAGCCAGTGGCAACCATGGCAAGCTACGTGAATTTGCCCAGCTTTTTGCGCCGATGGATATTGAGGTCATTCCTCAATCTGAGTTTGATGTGCCGGAGGCCGAAGAAACCGGCTTAACCTTTGTTGAAAATGCCATCATTAAAGCACGCAATGCGGCTGAGCATACTGGCTTGCCTGCCATTGCGGATGACTCAGGAATTGAAGTGGATTATTTGCTTGGTGCGCCGGGCATTTACTCTGCTCGTTTTTCAGGGCCTGATGCCAGTGATCAAGAGAATTTAGACGCGCTATTGGCCGCTCTTGAAAATGTGCCTGATAATGAACGCAGTGCACGATATCAATGCTTGATAGTAATGATGCGTCACTCAAAAGATCCTACACCATTAATTTGTCAGGCCGACTGGCAAGGCCGTATTTTACAATCACCTATTGGTGATGGTGGTTTTGGTTATGATCCCATTTTTTGGGTACCTGATATGGAATGCAGTGCGGCTCAATTAACCGCGGGTGAAAAACATGCAATTAGTCATCGAGGCAAAGCCACTCGCCAGTTTATGACCGCTTTTCGTAACCAGTAATTTCTATATTTTATGCAAAAATCACTGATTTTTTTGTGTATTACTTTTATCAATGCCTGCATGTCATCGGCTGCTCAACGCCCAATCGAACCCATCAGAAAAATTGATAGTTTTGATCGCCTTACCGATTATGTCAGCACGCCTTTTATAGGTGACCCCACACCTGAAAACTATTCAATTTGCCATAATAATGGCTGTGCTGAATTTGCCTTTATTCATTTAGCTAAACAGCAATGGCAACATATTGAAAGTCTATTTCTGCCTTTAGCCGCCAATGCACAACAAGAACGTGATCAAATAAGGTCAGCTATTGCATTGCTAGAATTTTACAGTGGCGAACAATCATTGACCTATCAAGATCAAGCAGAAAACTCGCTTACAGCGGGCATTAACGGACAACTCGACTGCATTGATGAAGCGACCAATTCCACGGTTTATTTGCGCATGATTGCCAATGCTGGTTTATTAAAATTCCACCAGCAATCATCACGTACGTCGCGCGGCGGAGTGCTCATTCCTCACAACACGGCCACAATCCTCGAAACAGCAAGCAAACAGCGTTATGCCGTTGATTCATGGTTTAAAGCTAATGGAGAACCACCTTATATCGTGACACTGAAAACCTGGAAAAAGGGATGGAAGCCTGAAAAAGTCCCCGAGAACGACTAATGCTTGATTTCAAAGCATTACCTCCACTCAGCTTATATATCCATGTGCCTTGGTGCGTGCGTAAGTGTCCTTATTGTGATTTCAACTCACATAAATCACCCGACAGCTTGCCCGAACAGGCGTATATCGATGCGTTGATCAGAGATTTAGAACAAGAAGTGCCTCATATATGGGGACGAACAGTTCAAACTATCTTTATAGGCGGCGGCACGCCCAGTTTGTTTTCAGCTGAAGCTTATGATCGCTTATTTTCATCTATCCGTGCGTTATTACCGTTAAGCCCACAGCTTGAAATAACGCTAGAAGCCAACCCGGGAACATTTGAAGCACAACGCTTTGCCGATTATCTTGATTTAGGTATTAATCGTCTATCAATTGGTGTTCAAAGTTTTAATGATCAATCTCTGACAGCATTAGGTCGAATTCACGACAGTAAACAAGCGATAAAAGCCATTGAAATGGCACACAAAGTGGGCTTTGAAAACTTCAATTTAGATCTTATGTTTGGCCTGCCTCATCAAACTGAAAAAACTGCTCGCAATGATGTCGCAACAGCGATTGACCTTGAGCCAAGCCATATCTCTTATTATCAACTAACACTCGAACCCAACACCTTATTTTATCAACAGCCTCCAACTTTGCCAGATGAAGACCCAATAATAGATTGGCAAATAGCAAATCAACAACGCCTAGCTGATGCAGGTTATCAACAATATGAAGTGTCGGCCTACGCCAAAGACAATAAACAATGCCAGCACAATTTAAATTATTGGCATTTTGGTGATTACATCGGCATCGGTGCTGGCGCACATGGCAAAATAAGCGATGCCGCCAAGCAAGCCATCACCCGCCGTTCAAAACAAAAACAGCCGCAAACTTATATGGATAAAGCCGGTACAGCAGGCGTGATGTTGACCGAAGAAATCATTGCGGAAGATGATCTTGGTTTTGAATTTATGCTCAACGCATTAAGGTTAACCGACGGCTTCCCCACTCCCTTGTTTTATCAACATGCAGGACTACCAATCTCACATATCAACTCAGCATTACAACAAGCCGAACAACAAGGTTTGTTAACACACAACATTCACACTATACGCCCAACAGAAAAGGGACAGCGTTATCTCAACACCTTAGTTGAGCTATTTTTGCCTGAATAAATTTATTGCAAAATATCAAGGTCTTTTTGTTATACTCAAGCGTTTAACTAACCTACTTACTATAAGGACTCTTTTAAATGTCACGCCTCTACAATTTTAGTGCTGGTCCCGCCATGATCCCAGAAGCCGTTTTACAACGTGCTCAACAAGAATTTCTTGATTGGAATGGCACCGGTATGAACACCATGGAGATGAGCCATCGTGGCAAAGAGTTTTTATCTATTGCGAATAAAGCTGAGGCGGATCTTCGTGAAGTAATGGCCATTCCTGATAACTATAAAGTATTGTTTTTGCAAGGCGGTGCGTCTGCACAATTTACTGCTATTCCGATGAATTTACTGCGGGGTAAAAAAACAGCCGATTATTTCAACACGGGGCAATGGTCTAAAAAAGCAATCAGTGAAGCCAAACGTTATTGCGATGTTAATATTGTAGCTAGCTCTGAAGATGATGGCTTTAACTCTGTGCCAGATAAATCAACGTGGAAATTAAACCCTGATGCAGCCTATGTGCACTACACCGCGAATGAAACGATTGGTGGTGTTGAGTTTGATGAAATACCAGATGTTGGCGATGTGCCTTTAGTGGTTGATCTATCTTCTACCATTTTATCTCGCCCGATTGATGTATCAAAATTTGCATTAATTTATGCCGGTGCCCAAAAAAATATCGGCCCTGCCGGTCTAACTATTGTAATTGTGCGTGATGACTTGATTGGCGACATTATCGAAGGCGCACCAACAACGTTTGATTATAAGGTGCAGGCCGATAATGATTCAATGTATAACACGCCGCCCACATACGCCTTATATTTAGCGGGTTTAGTTTTCCAGTGGCTTAAAGATTTAGGCGGTTTAACAGGCATGGCAAAAATCAACCAACGTAAAGCCGACAAGCTTTATGCTGCTATTGATGGCTCAAACGGTTTTTATAACAACCCTGTTAACCCACAATATCGCTCATGGATGAATGTGACGTTCACTTTAAGTAATGCGGATTTAGATGCTGACTTTTTAGCGGGTGCAAAACAGGCTGGTTTAGTGACATTGAAAGGTCATCGTAGCGTAGGTGGAATGCGCGCCAGTATTTATAACGCCATGCCAGAAGAAGGTGTTGATGCACTTATCGCTTTCATGCAAGATTTTGCAGCCAATAATAAATAAGGCGAATCACCATGTTTAAAGTGCTCACGCTTAATAATATCTCAATAACAGGCTTAGACCGCTTGCCTCGTGAAAGCTACGAAATTGCATCAGAAATTCAACACCCTGATGCCGTTTTATTACGCTCATTTAAAATGCACGATTGGGATGTACCGGATACGCTGCAGGCCATTGGTCGTGCTGGTGCTGGGGTCAACAATATTCCTGTTGAAAAAATGACTGCAAAAGGTATTCCTGTTTTCAATGCACCAGGTGCCAACTCTAATGCGGTACAAGAATTAGTATTAACCGGCATGTTATTAAGCGCTCGAAATATTTGCCCAGCATGGGAATTTGCCAAACAATTAAAAGGTGATGATGCTGAAATCACCAAACAAGTTGAAGCAGGGAAAAGTGGTTTTGTCGGCTTTGAATTACCGGGGAGGACATTAGGTGTTGTTGGTTTAGGTGCTATCGGCATCAAAATTGCTAACTCCGCTATTGCTCTAGGCATGCGCGTTATTGGCTATGATCCCAAGATAACCGTGCAAGGTGCATGGAAATTATCACACGAAGTAGAACAAGCCACCAGCGTTGATGATTTGCTCACTAATTGCGATTTTGTCACTTTTCATGTGCCCTTAGTTGAAGCTACTAAAAACATGATTAATACTGAACGTTTAGCGAATATGCGTGACAATGTCACCATTTTAAACTTTGCTCGCTCGGGTATTATCAATGATGAAGCCGTTGTCGCGGCATTAGATAGCGGTAAAGTAAATGCTTATGTGTGTGACTTCCCAAGCAACTTACTGAGCAATCATCCAAAAGTTATTGCCCTGCCTCATCTAGGCGCATCAACGGCTGAAGCTGAAGATAATTGTGCCATTATGGTTGCAGAACAAGTGAAAGATTATCTGGAAAATGGCAACATCACTAATTCGGTCAACTTTCCATCCATTAAAATGCGAAAACAAGCAGATCAATTTCGCTTAACGGTCGCACATGAAAATGTGCCCAATATCTTAAGCTCTATTACAAATGCCATTGCCAATGTCGAGATTAATATTGTCGATATGCTGAGTAAATCACTGAATGATGCAGCGTATACCCTAATTGATATCGAATCGCCATTATCCGAATCAGTACAAAATGAAATAAAAGCCATTGAAGGCGTATTAAATGTACGTTGTTTGTGAGTAAGATAACAGTTGAGCAATAAATAATCGCGTAGTATGCTTATCGTTAAGCACTGTATTAAGGGAATTTACTGATGAAAAAACTAATATTAATCCTAAGTATTACACTACTCTGTGGCAGCGCAGCTAGCTGGTCTGAAACACTGACTGTGCCTAGTTACGCTATTCCAAATAGCAGTTCAGGTGTATTGCGACCTACTCGTGGCATCTCTAAAACTGCCGTAGAGCAAAAATTTGGTTCGCCTCAACAAAAATCATCGCCAGTTGGCGATCCGCCAATAACAAAATGGACCTATTCTGATTTTATTGTCTATTTTGAATATAACCATGTTATTCATTCTGTGATCCCACGCTAGTTGAAACTACGCTCAATCAATGTATCTCTTCCAGTAGAAGTTGAATATAACAATAAAATAGTTTCTACAGGGATTTTCAAAAAGCCCATCGATGGACCTATTCATATCAGTCCACAGGGATTATCAAATGACGAGCAAGTTGATTTAAAGAATCATGGCGGAGAACATAAAGCTGTCTATGCTTTTTCTGCTCATCATTATGACTTTTGGCGTGATAAACTCAATCAACCTGATCTTTCTTTTGGCCAATTTGGCGAAAACCTCACCATCACTGATTTAGATGAAACTATGCTCTGTATCGGTGACCAAATTCAGATCGGTGAATGTATTTTAGAAGTTACCCAGCCAAGAGTACCCTGCTATAAATTAGGGATCGCATTAGGGCTAACTGAAATGCCAAAGCTCTTCGTACAGCACGGTGCAACAGGCATTTATTTTCGGGTATTACAAGCGGGCAATATTGATATTAATAGTCAAATTTCAATACTTTTCCGGCATCCGAAACAATTAACCGTCCATACTCTCTTCAATGCTTATTTTGACAAAGATTATCTTAATTCAAATAAAATTATGGCGCTTGCAGAAACCATTCCTCAGCTTTCAAATGAATGGCGAAACAAAATTCTCACTAGACTTTAATAAGCCATTACTAAACGTATCTGCGTTCCATGTTCACTAGAGGCTATAATCAAATCTGCCCCTATTTGCTCTGCTCGATAACGCATATTATTAAGGCCCCGGCTATTTGAATTCGGCAAGTCTTGCTGTTTAAAGCCTTTTCCATAATCAATCACATCAATAACAATTTTCTGGGTTTCTTCTAACACGCCCGTTGCCAGGGTAATCCCCCCATTTTTAATGGAGATCAGTAGTAGATATTTTTCTCTGTGTTAATTTTAATTTCTGAATTGGTGTAATACCACCAATTCCCATATTAGGTCGTTCGTTATTATAAGTCCACAAC
>Ga0256840_1000939_pt1 | contig 28755 bp, 28 predicted proteins | sample 355202metaG_FD_185969 | JGI IMG/M metagenome (GOLD analysis project Ga0256840, IMG submission 185969) | Hydrothermal vent microbial communities from Mid Atlantic Ridge, Atlantic Ocean - 355-202 | ecosystem: Environmental > Aquatic > Marine > Hydrothermal vents | place: Atlantic Ocean: Mid... | reverse complement strand
CGTACCAAGTGAAATTTAACTTGCCTGAGACAGGATATGAAGGCTATGTATTTAGTAGTGTAAACCAAGGTGATGATTCAACAGATACAGATGTAGACGGAAGAGGTTTTACTAAAACTATCACGGTAACTGCAGGACAAAATGTACTTACAATGGACGCAGGCATAAACTGTGGATGTGCAAACATAAGCTCTGATAGTTCAGATGCACAAAGCCTAGTAAGTATGTTAACTATGATGTTCTTCACACTTATGACAGCTTTGTACTTCGTGAGAAGAGAAGATGAAACAAATGTATAAGGAAATGAAAATGAAAAAAATAGTAATAAACCTCAGTACAATACTAGCACTTAGCGTTACTTCTTACGCGGGTGGTAAATATGTAGAGCCACAAGATGCTCCAGTAGAAGAGATACCTGTAGTGATAAATCCAAGCACTTTTTACATAGGGTTGGGTGTGGTAGCAGCTGGACTAAGTAGAGACTGCCCTTGTGCCAATAGTGATAGACTCAAAGACATGACCTATGGTGGCATTGTAAGAGTAGGATGGGACTATAACGACTATATAGGTATAGAAGGAAGATACCTTCATGCCAGTATAGAAGAAGATTTTTCTAAAACCACACATTATGGACTTTACCTTAAGCCACAAGTACCACTTGGTTCATTTAACATGTATGGACTTTTAGGTTATGGCAAAACGACTGTAGACTACGATAACAAACAGGGTAGAATCTCAACACTAGAGAAAACTGGTTTCTCTTATGGAGCAGGTGTGGAGTATGCATTCACAAGACAATGGAAAATTTGGATGGATTATCAGCATCTCTTAAATGACGAAGCTAAATTCAATACAGATTCTAATGTATTTTCTCTTGGTGTAAGGTATGATTTTTAAATCACTATTTTATTAAACTCCGATTAACCTCAATCAAGTACACTTCTCCTAGCAACTATTTAGGAGAAAAACTTGAGCCAACAAAATCAAATCATACAAAACATTAAAACAGAAATTTCAAAAGTCCTTGTCGGACAAGAGAAGATGGTAGAAGGTCTGCTTGCTGGACTTCTTTGTCGTGGGCACATACTACTTGAAGGTGTACCAGGGCTTGCAAAGACTACAGCGGTAAATGCACTGGCTAAGACACTTGGTCTTGACTTTAAGCGTGTGCAGTTTACCCCAGACTTACTCCCCTCAGACATTATAGGAACAGAAATCTATGACCCTTCTAACAATAGCTTTAAAATCAAACAAGGTCCTATATTTACAAACCTTTTGCTAGCAGATGAGATAAACAGAGCCCCTGCAAAAGTGCAGTCAGCGTTACTTGAAGTAATGCAAGAGAGACAAGTGACCATTGGCGATGAAACCTTTAAAATAGGCCTTCCATTCTTAGTCATGGCAACACAAAACCCTGTAGAACAAGAAGGTGCCTATGAACTTCCGGAAGCACAACTAGATAGGTTTATGATGAAACTTGTCGTTGGCTACAACACTAAAGAAGAAGAGCTTGAGATAGCACGACGAGTGGCGAATAACAGTTTTGGTGACATACAACAAGTAGCAACCATAGATGACTTAAACAAAATACGCCAAGAAGCCTTGGCTGTACATATGGATGAAGAGATAGAAAAGTACATCATAGAGATTGTTTCTGCTACACGTGAACCTAAAGCGTATGGGCTAGAAGAACTTGAAGCCTACATAGAGTTTGGTGCAAGTCCAAGAGCAAGTATAGACATGTATAAAGCAAGCCGTGCCATAGCCTACCTCAAAGGGCAAGACTATGTGAGTCCACTTGAGATAGCTTATATCGCAAAAGAGATACTACGTCATAGGATTATCCTCTCTTATGAAGCACAGGCAGAAGAAGTGACTACAGATGAGATTATTGGGAAAATATTGGCAGCTGTACCGATTCCGTAGAGGTTTATGATGAATAAAACCGTTAAAAAAATAGTCCTTAAAACTAAAAAACAAGTCTATGGAGATATGCTGGGAAACAATGCCTCACTTTTTCAAGGTGAAGGCTTTGAGTTTGCTGAGTTACGCGAGTATGTCTATGGCGATGACATACGTAAGATAGACTGGAAAACCACTGCAAAGTTAGGCAAACCTTTTGTCAAAGTGTATAAAGAAGAGCGTGAACTAAATGTCGTAGTGGTTTCCATGCTTTCGGGTTCTACTTACTTTGGAACAGTGAAACAAAAGTCAGACATCATGGCTGAAGTGGTAGCGACTCTAGGCTTTTCTGCTGTGAAAAATACAGACTTGTTTTCTCATATGATATTTGCAGACAAGATGTATGCGTTGTCTAAGCCAAGTAAAAAACTTTTTTCTGTACATAAAGCAGTAGAAGATGTAGTGTCATTTGAGTCTTTAGGAAAAGAAGCAGACTATAGTGCTTTGGTAGAGACGCTTATAAAGCGTTTGAAAAAGAAAGCGTTGTTGTTTATAGTTTCTGACTTTGTTGGAGACATAGACTTAAAGCTTCTGGCTAAAAAGCATGATGTCTTTGCAGTCATTGTGCGTGATAAGTTTGAAGAAGAGCCTAGTGAACTAGGATACCTTAGACTCATAGACATGGAGACAGGAAGAAGTTTTGAAGGCGACATAGACTCTGGAGCATTAAAACAATATAAAAAAGCACTCCATGACAATGATGAGAAGCTTTATAAGCAGTTTAAGAAGCAAGGTGTACGCTTTACTAAGGTTTATACCCATGAAGAAGCAACACTTAAACTTATGAAGAAAATGCGATAGGAGATGAAGGTGAATGAAGAAAATTTAACAGCGCAACTACGCGACATAAAGCCTTTACTAGAGATACCAGACAGCTCTTATTATGTTTATTGGGGGCTGATTGGTGTGGGTAGTTTACTTTTGTTTGGTATCTTGTTTTTTGTAGCAAAAAAACTTTGGGAAAACAGAAAAGTAAATCTTGCCAAAGGCTATGTAGAAGCACTTAAAAACATAGACTGGAAAGAGACAAAAAAATCAGCCTATGATGCCACGCACTATGCAAGACTTTTGGCAACAGATGAGCGAAAAAAAGAGTTGTTTTCACAGCTAGAGCCTATGCTAGAAAAATATAAATACAAAAAAGAGGTAGACGAATTAGACGAAGAGACACAAAAACAATTCAATCTCTATGTGCAGGTGGCAGATGAACGGATTTAATTTTGAATACCCTTTAGTATTATTGGTTATGATACTTTTCTTGCTTTGTGCTAAGTTTTGTAAAGAACGAAGCAGAGCCATTTTTTTTCCTCATGTGAATGTGTTGATGAAAAAAAAGGTGCAAAGCTTTTCATGGCAAGATGTACTTAAATGGGTGGGCATAGTCTCAGCGGTGATTGCATTGGCTTCTCCAGTCATCACAAAGTCTTTTTCTAGCACAAAAAAAGAAGGACGTGACATAGTACTCATACTAGACTCTTCAGATTCCATGCGTCAGCGTGGCTTTGATGCAAATGACTTATGGAGAAACAAGTTTGATGTAGTCAAAGAAGTAGTAGGTGACTTTATAGAAAAAAGAGAGAATGATCGCATAGGTATGGTGACGTTTGCTGATATTGCTTTTATCGCTTCTCCATTGACTTTTGAAAAAAAGTTTTTAACCGACATTACACACATGCAAAAAATGGGGGTAGCTGGAAAACGTACAGCGATTAATGATGCCATAGTTCAAGCCTATAACCTACTCTCAAAAAGTAAAGCAAAATCTAAAATAGCCATACTCCTTACTGATGGTATAGATAACATGTCTAAGGTTCCTTTTGAGGATGTAAAAAACCTCATAGAAAAGCGTGATATAAAACTTTATACCATAGGCATAGGAAATGCCCGCGAATATAATGGAGCATACTTAAAAGCACTGGCAGATGCAGGACATGCAGAGGCATATGGAGCAAGAGACGCCAGTACCTTAGAAAAAATATACGAAGAGATAGACAAGCTAGAAGCCACAAAGATTGATGATAAAAAAGTAGTACAACATACGTATTTGTATATTTATCCGCTGTTTCTAGCGATATTGAGTTTATTGTTATTTATCTATTTTAGAAATTCAAGGGGGATATAATGAGTTTTGTAAATCCTCAGTTTTTTTGGGTCATGATTGTTCCTCTTATTGTATTGGCATTTTTGATTACCACAAATAAAGAGAGACTCTCTCGTGTCTTTGATGAAAAAGTACTCAAGAGGCTCTCTGCAGCAGATGAGAGTATGCCTTTGGTGGTACGTAATATTTTACTGTTTATAGCACTTTTTTTGATGGTAGTTGCACTTGCACGCCCCGTCATGGAAAAGGGAGACAAAAAAGTAGAAGTCCAAGGCTTAACACTACTTACTGCACTAGATATCTCAGGTTCTATGCGAAGTAAAGATGTTTATCCTAATCGTTTAGAGTTTGCTAAAAAGAAGATGAGTACATTTTTTGATGCCATGCCCTCAGATGACATAGGTGTAGTAGCATTTGCCTACAGTCCTTTTGTACTTGCACCTTTTACAGCAGACAAAGAGACACTTAAAATGATGATAGAAGGGGTAGATGACTCCTATATCTCTATGGGTTCTACTGATTTTTCAGCCCTAGCAGAACAAGTGGCAACACTCCTAGAAGAGAAAAAACCAAAAATACTTGTACTCTTCACCGATGGTGGAGATGAAGAGGCTATCGAAGGATTTGAAGATGTTTTGAATGCAAACAATATAGATCTCTATGTGGTACTCATAGGTACAAAAAAAGGTGCACCCGTACTAGATGAAAATGGAAATCCACTTAAAACAAAAGAAGGAAACATAGCCATCACTCAAAGAAATGATGCTTTGGGTGAAGTCGCTAAAAACAATGGTGGTACGTATGTAGTTGCTAGCACAGGAAAAGAAGATATTAAAAAACTTACAACCATCATTAAAAATAAATACAAAAACCAGCAACAAGGTGAAGTGACAGTGAAAGAGAGGGTAGAGTATTTCTATTATCCACTTGGGCTTTCATTGTTCTTTTTACTCGTAGCGTTTAGTTCACTGCCTAAAAGGAGAGAAGTATGAAAAGATTGATAGGGTTTATGATATTTTTTTCACTCTTGCATGCAGGATTGACAGATTTTAAGACGATTAAAAAAGCCAATGAAGCGTATGAGAAAAAAGAGTATGAAAAATCGGCAGAGTTATTGGAAAATATAAAAAAAAGTAATGCTACGAGTGAGTTACATTATAATTTGGGTAATGCTTATTATAAAAAAGGTCACTATGAGAAAGCAATCGAAGAGTATAAAGCATCTAAAGGTGTTGATGAAGCGTTACGGCAATATAATTTAGGAAATAGTTATTTTAAAAATGGAGATTTTAACAAGTCTGTTGAAAGTTTTAAAAAATCTTTAGAATTAAAAAATGACCCAAGCACAAGAAAAAATTTAGAAATAGAAAAAAAAAAAAACAAGAAGCAAAAGAAACAGAAAAAGAAAAAAAATAAAGAGGATAATAAACAAAGTAAAGATAAGAATAAAAAAAAGAAAGACAAAAAAGACGATAAAAATAAAGATAATAAACAAAACAAAGATAAAAAGAAGAATGATAAAAAAGAGAAAGATAAGAAAAAAAATAAGCAAGATAAAGAACAGAAAAATAAAGACAAAAATGATAAAAAGAAAAAGAGTGACGATAAAAAAGATGCAGACAAGAAAAAAGAAGATGAGAAGAAAAAAAGCGAGAAAAAGAAAAATGACAGTAAGAAAAAAGACAAAAATCCTTCAGACAAAAAAGGTGACAAATCTTCTGCTAAACCTAATGAGCAAAAGAAAATGACCAAAGAAGAGAAATTAAAAGAGCAAGAACTAAAACGCCTGATGAAAAAGATGCAAAAAGGCAAAACACCTACCATGATGTATCAGATGGGTGAGGGTAATAAAGTTAAAAGGAGTGATGATGTTAAACCTTGGTAAAGTGATAACACTAGTATTGGTATTAAGTATAGGCTTTGTAAATGCTGCGAGTGTCAAGGCAATGGTAGATACTGTAGAAGTAGTCAAAGGTAATCCTGTTACTTTACGTATTAAAGCTATTGGGGATAATGCCATATTCCCTGAGATTCAAACTATAGCTAATACACCAGTGACTGGTACTTCAACCAGTCAAAGCAGAAACTTGAGTATTGTCAATGGCTCTATGAGTACAGAACAAAGTGTGACAAAAATCATCCAGTTTAGCCCCGAAGAAAATATGACTATCCCTGCTTACACAGTAAATATAGGGGGGCTAGATTACCAAACACAGCCTATTGACATTAAGGTTGTCAATATACAGAGTAATACTTTACAAGGTGATGACATATTTTCTTTAACCATGCAGGCAAATAAAAAGAAAGTCATGATGGGTGAGCCTTTTATAGTGACAGTATATTTCTCATTAAAAGAGGGGGTACGGTTGTCAAAAGATGTACAATACTCTGCACCAAATCTATCTGATTTTATCACAACAGATGTCTCTGAACAAAAATCCTATAGGAAAGGTAATTACCAAATACAGGAAATAAGATATATAGTCACCCCTCAAAAAGAAGGAAACTTTACCATAGCTCCTGCACAAGCTAAAATAGGATTACCTGATAGAAGTAGAAGAGATATTTTTGGTCTTAGCTATGCGACGAAGTGGATGCAGAGCATGTCTAATAGTCTTAAAATAGAGGTACTCCCTTTAGATGAAGAGTCAGATTTAATAGGAGACTTTACTATTGACACGAGTGTTGACAAAAAAGTAGTTAAAAGAAACAAGCCAGCAAATCTTACGTTAAAAATAGAAGGAAAAGGAAGTCTAGAAGGATTTGAATTTCCTAAGTATGAAATAGATGGAGTGACTGTCTATAGTGATGAAGCTAAAATTGAAACAAAAATTGTTGATGGTGACATCTATAGTATCTATACTAAAAGTTTTGCATTTATATCTGACAATGATTTTACTATCCCAAGACGAGAAATAAGTTGTTACACTCCGCAAATAAAAGAGAAGAAAAACTTAGAAGTAAAAGGTTTTGACATAGAAGTTGAAGGAAGTAAGCAAGTAGCTTTACCTGCTCAAATCACTTCATCGCCCTCTACAAAATCAGATAAAAATGAAACAACAGAAGTCATGACTAAAGAAATAGAGATTAAAAGTATGGCATGGTGGATGTTGGCATTGGCATTTCTTTTGGGGATGTTAGCTATGTATCTTATAAAGTCTGCACCTAAATGGTTTAAATCTGATGAAAAAAACTATAAGGAGAAGGATGCACTGAAGATTCTTTATGGACATATTGGTGAAGACAAAGAAGTAGAAGAGATGGTACGAAAACTCTATGCAAAGAAAAATGGTGATAAATCTGTACAGATAGACAAAAAAGTACTTAAAGAGATGCTAGAGAGGTTTAGATAAAGTAGCTACAATATCTTCATGATTTATTATATATATGCAGATGACAAAAAAGAATTTATAGATGAGTGTAAAGTATACTTAAAAAAAGAGGAAATCAAATACCTTCCCTTTTCTAAGATAGGTGAGTTAGACGTGACAACAGTGTCACATTTTTTAGTGACAGGATGTTTGAATGAAATCAAACTTCTCATGGGTATAGCCCATCAGGGGGATAAACCATTAGGTATTATCGCTACAAAAGAACAAAAAGAGCTTATACGGACATTTTCACTTCCTAAAAAAATGGATGATGCCATAAATAAGGCACTTACTCCAAGTGAAAAAAAGATAGATTTACTCTACTGCAATGGAGAGATAGTACTCCAAGAGGTAGTGATAGGAGATGCTCCCCCTTTAGATAGTTTTGATTCTACACTGAAAGAAAAGAGTTATCTTGATAGAATAAAACTCTTTTGGGGTACATTAAAACGGGTGAAATCACTCAAACATACACACATTACGCTTGTAGATGCCAAAGAAAACATATTGAAACTTTCCGCTGTTGGTTTAGTCGGTTTAGAATATAACAACAATACTTTTGCATCAAAACTCATACGCTCTAAACTCTCAGCAAATGATGGGAAATTTTCCATTGTGATACTTTCTCCCACTTCAGTTGTTCAATATATGGGGTATTTATTTAAGTCTTTGGTCTCAAGTATAACACCTAAAAATCTACCTCAATCTGTTGGGTACATTTCTAGTGCTAAAGTGACTATTGAGCCGCAAGTTGAGATGAAAGTACTTATAGACTCTGTAGAAAAACAAATAACTCCCATAGAACTAGAAGTGCAAGAGAAAGCCTTAGCATTGAGTGTAGGCGAGGCGTTTTGGGAAAATCAAAATACACAAACAAATAACAATAAAGACAGTATTAAAATAGATCATCTTCCTTCTGATGAAGAGAGTGCAAACTATTTGAGTGAGGCTATTCCATTTTTTACACATGCGAGTAAAGAGCAGTATGCAGCTTTATTTACAAACTTAAGAGAAGAGAGTAGAGTGAGTCAAACCTTTATGGTGTTGCTTATTTTAGCAACAATGATAGCAACTTTTGGGCTGTTCATAAACTCTGCATCTGTCATCATAGGTGCCATGCTTTTAGCACCATTGATGCAACCTATCGTAAGCCTTTCTATGGGAGTACTTAGACAAGATGAATCCTTGGAGATAAATGGAGTAAAAACCATCGCTATAGGCGTATTTTCTGTGCTTGTCACTGCTGCACTAATAGCACTAGCTATACCCATTGAACGTCTTACTTCTGAAATGTCTGGTAGGCTAAGCCCAACCATATTAGATTTGTTTGTAGCCATCGTCTCTGGTGGGGCAGCAGCCTACGCCAAAAGTAATGAAAAGATACTAGGAAGCCTTGCAGGTGTTGCCATAGCTGTTGCATTAGTGCCACCTGTGGCTGTAGCAGGTATTGGGCTTGGTTGGGGTGATTGGTCTATGTTTTCAACAGCTTTTTTACTTTTTATTACGAACCTTGTAGGTATAGTCTTGGCTGCCGCATTGACCTTTGCAATACTAGGCTATTCCCCTTTACATTTGGCCAAAAAAGGCATAGCTATCTGGGTGGTCATTGTGGCAGTGGTTGCTATACCTCTTTATGCATCTTTTTCACAAATGAAAGAAGATATACATATACAAAAAACACTTGCAAATTTAGCATTTAATGTAGGGGAACATAATGTTAAACTAACACATATAGAGTTAATCCATCGTGCAAACATAGATGAAATACGTTGCGAAGTGATTAGCTCTGGATTACTAAGTAAAGAAGAAAAAATGAGATTAAAAGAGACCATTTTACAGAATGTTGCCAAAGAAGCCACTGTTATAGCGACATTTAGATATGAACTATAAGTTTATGTAGACTGTGCTTATAAGATATTATGAAGAGTATTGGCTTTCCTCATCCAGAGGTTAAGTGTATCCCACTCTTCATTTTCAATCATTTTTCGACATTTCTTTAGTTCACTTTCAAAAGAGTAGATAGATTCAAGAAGATTGGCTTTGTTTTGTCTAAAAATATCTTCCCACATATAAGGAGAAGACTTTGCAATACGGCTCATGTCCTTAAATCCACCTCCAGCAAGGGCTACAATACTTGTTGCATCTTCTTGTTGTATGACAGAATTTGCAAGTGCATAGGAGACTGCATGGGGCATATGTGAGATAAATGCTGCATGTCTATCATGCTCTTTTGCATCCATGTAAACTAAGTGCATACCAATAGTTGTAAAAAGGTTTGTAGCAATATTTTGTTGATGCTCACCACTCTTTTCCATATCACAAAGCACCACGGTCTTATCTTGATACAGTTCAGGTATTGCAGCTCTAGGACCAAATTTTTCTGTCCCTGTCATAGGGTGTGATGTTACAAAATTTGGACGTATTTCACTAGGGATACTCTGTGAAATTTTTTCTTTGGAACTTCCTAAATCGATGACTGTACAGCGTGGATGAAGAGGGTGCAGTTTTTTACTAATGTCTATAATACCATCAACAGGAATAGTAAGGAAAATAATATCGCAAGATTTAATGTCATCTAGGCTGGGTACGACTTCATCGATTAAACCTAAAGAGAGAGCTTCTTTAGAATGTGCTTCATTATGGTCTAAACCTAAAAAGTAGTAATCTTTAGAGGTTTTTTTAAGGGCTAAGCTAAGTGACCCTCCCATGAGTCCAAGACCAATAATACCAATGCGTTGTTTTTGCATGATTTAACTCCTAGAAAACCAAAAATATTGAAGGATTATAGCATGATTTTTTATGAACTTCTTATATTAAAAAAGATAAACTATTGACTAGTAAAATATATAAGGTTTCTTAATAATGATAAAAAAACTACTATTGACATGGACCCTACTTGGAGCATTTCTATTTGCACAAAAAATCACACATATTAAATTTGAAGGTCTATCACAACTCTCGCATATAGCTGCACTAGAAGTAGCAGATGTTCGTGTGGGTGATTCTATGGACGCTGATAAAATAAATCAGTCTATTAAAAACTTTTTTGAACAGGGTTATTTTAAAGATGTATGGGTGGACAAACGTGGTGGTAGACTTGTGTATCATTTTAAAGAAAAAATTGCTATTTCAAACATTAAGATTAAGGGCTATGGCACGGGAAATGATGGAGAAAAACTTTTAGGCAGTACAGGACTGAAAAAAGGTGATTTATATGATACCAGACGTGTAAAACGTGCCAATGAGAAGCTTATCGCACAGTTGGAAACTCAGGGCTATTATGACACGGTTGTAGAAGTATCAACAAAACCTGTAGGAAAGAGTAGTGTATCTGTTGTGTTTGATGTAAATAAGGGTGAAAAAATAAAGATTAGAAAAATGAACTTTATTGGTGCATCAAAATTATCACAAAGTGATCTTGAATTTGACCTTGCCAATCAAGAGGAAGATTTTTTGGGATGGATGCCATTTTTACATTCTGGTGAAGCTAAAGTAGATCAGTTAGCATATGATTCATATAGGGTAAAAGATGTATATATGCAACACGGATATCTTGATGCAGAAGTAAGTAAACCTCTTATGCGTGTGGATTTTGGTTCCTATAAGGCAGAAGTAGATTATAAAATAAAAGAAGGTGTACGATATCGTGTAGGTACTATCACCGTTACGCAAAAGATAGCAGGTTTAAAACCTAAAGATTTAAAAAATATGCTCTCACTTAAAGAGGGTAAATATTTCAACATTAAGCGTATGCGTAAAGATATGCAGAAACTAGAAGAAGAAGTAGGTAACCATGGGTTTGCTTATGTGAAAATTAATCCACAAATGCATAAGGATGCAAAAACTAAAACGATTAACCTGAATTATATAGTCCAAGAAGGTGTACCCGTTACTATTAATGATGTACTTATTTCAGGTAACCACACAACAAAAGATAGAGTAATACGTAGGTATATTTATCTAGCTCCTGGAGATAAGTTTAATGCCAGAGATCTTAAAGATTCAAAAAATGCACTGGGAAGAACAGGTTTTTTTGAAAAAGTAGATGTGCAAAGTCAAAGAATATCTGAAAATAAAATAAACCTTTTGGTAACAGTTAAAGAAGCACCTACTGGAACTATATCTGCTGGTGGTGGTTATGGTTCGTATGAGGGTTTAATGCTCAATGCCTCAGTATCAGATAAAAATATATTTGGTTCAGGGATTAATGCAAGTTTAGGATTTGATATTTCTAAAATTTCCACCAATTATAACCTCTCGTTTACAAACCCAAGATTATGGGATAGCTTATATAGTTTAAGCTTAAGTCTCTATAAGAAGAAATATGAATATTACAATTTTACACAAGATCAATTAGGTGGATCTTTAGTGCTTGGTAGAGAGTTTATGCGATATTTTCGTGCTTCTGTTGGTGTAGGATATGTAGATAACCAGTCTGAGGAGAATAATAAGCAAATTGTAGGACAAGATGGTAACCAAACTTTCATAGATAGATATGGTTTTTATAATGATAAGTATCAAAAAGCTTCAGTGTTTTTTAATGTCTCCTTTGACAATACTGATGATTTCTATACGCCAAGAGAGGGTATGATAGCTGCAGTAAACTTTGAGTACGCAAGTTTGGCAGGAGATGACTTTAACGCAACAGTAGGGAGTGGAGAAGAAAATGGTTTTGGTACATTTGTAAAAACATCTGCAAAACTTGGTCTTTACTATGGCATGGAAGACCTAATAGATTATGACCTTATTATGCGGTTTAAAGCTAGAGCTACCATAATGACTAGCGGAGACAACGAAAAGCTTCCAATTGCTGAAAAACTTTACATGGGGGGTATTGGATCAGTTAGAGGATATGACCCTTATTCTTTAACACCTTTAAAAGATCCAAATGATTTAAATAGTAGAATAGGTGGTAAAAAACGTGCCTCAGCTACAGTGGAAGCAAGTATTCCTCTTTCTAAAGCTGCAAAAATGAGACTGGCATTTTTCTATGATTATGGAATGATAGGAGATGACACATTTACGGAGATTAAGCGTTCTTCAGCAGGTGTTGTTCTTGAGTGGCAATCTGCATTTGGTCCTATTAACTTAGTATTTGCAAAAGCTTTGGATGATCAGCCAGGCGATAGAACTGCTACTTTTGAGTTCTCTATGGGAACAAAATTTTAAACGCCTAGTTTTTGAGAAGTTGGTAAGCCTGATTCATCTTGAATGATGATGGCTAAAGATATGGGTTTTTCTAAGGCTTTTATTTTTTCTTTTGCCAAATACAGAGGTTTATCTGCAACAATAGTCAATGTTTTATTTTTAAAGGTTAAGGTGAATTTTGCTGAGTTTGATGCCTCGTGAAGTAAAACGGTTAAGGTATAAATAAAACTTAGCCAACGAAGTGTTTGCTTATTAGGTAATAGGCTCTGGTACCGTTCATAGAGTTCTTTGTTCAGTAACTCTTTACCATACATACGTAAAAGAAGAGAAATAAGTAAGCTTTGTTTATGTGTAAACCCATAATTTAACTCTTGCATAGCAATATAAAATGCATGTTGATGAGCTTTGTATACAGTAAGTGTTCTTCCAATGCTAGAGAGCTTTAATGCCCAGAGAAGTTCTTTTGCAAATTTTCTATCATCTTGTATTTCTACTTGTAGTGTGTCATAGAGTTGTAAGCCCAATTTCAGCTTTACTTTACGTTTTTTCTCTATAGTTACTTGAGGTTTAAATCTATCTAAAATTGAACGTACACTTGGATTTACTATGAGAGGAAACTGATCATTGTTTTTATGTAGTAGTTGTTCTAAAAATACACCTTCTCTTACTCCTACTTCAGAAGACATCACTTCTTCTGCTTTAATAGATGAAAGAATTTCTGTCAATATTAGAGTACCCTCTCTAATGGTATCAAAACGATTTTTTTTCAAAGAAAACTTTTTAAGATTTTTTGCAGAACTTTGGGGAATGTCTTCAAGGTAAGAGAGATGTTCATTGAGCGTATAAGTAAATGCATGTAGCTTATCTAGAGGGTACTTAGAACGTTTCATAATGGCTTTAGATAGTGTTCTAGCAGTTCCTCCTATACCAACAGCTAGATCAGCCTTAAAATGTTCTGGTAGATGTTTAAGCTCTTTTTGTATATAGGCTTTTGCTTTTTGATTGATTTGAGCATTTTTTTCTTCTTTATCAAAAAAGAGCTCTTTGAGACGCACGGTTCCTAAATTAAGAGAATAGGTATCTACAATGATACCATTTTGAATGAGGGCCAAATCTGATGAACCTCCTCCAATATCGATTGTGACAACATCTTCATAAATGGGGAGTAGGTTTGAGGCTGCAAGTGCACCATAGCGTGCTTCTTGTTTACCATCTATTATTTTAATCGATAGGTTTAAATCTTTTTTTATCCAAGAGGTAAAAATTTTAGCATTGGGAGCATCTCTTAGTGCCGAAGTAGCGACACAAATGGTTTTTTTTGCTTGGTACTTGTCTATAGTATATAAAAATGATTTAAGAGTCAGATAAGCACGACGAATGCCTGCAGGCTGGAGGTAACCTTTTTTTTCATAAGCACCTTCACCTATACGTACTTTGGATTTTTGTTCACAGATGAGATGAAAGCCATAACGGCTTGTTTTTTCATAAATAACAAGCCTAGCAGAATTTGAACCGATATCTATGATAGCAGTTCTTTTAGACATATTATTCTTCTAACTCTGCTTGATTTTTGTTGTATTTAAACATAAGTTCTTCAACATTTTCAACATTATCTGGATCAGAGATAATACAGTCAACAGGACAAACTGCAATACATTGAGGCTCATCAAAATGACCAACACATTCTGTACAGTAGTCAGGGTCTATGATATATATTGGATCATTTTCTTCGATTGCTTCGTTGGGACACTCTTCTCTACATGCGTCACACGCGATACACTCGTCAGTTATTACTAATGCCATAAAATTTACCCTTGTGTTGTTTGCTTATATCGTTAAATATTTATAGGAGTTATAACCCAAGAAAGCTTATGCTTAAATTAAAAATGGCATAAACGGAGTATTTTACAGTAATTGTTATGCTGTGGGGAGAAAAGAGACAGCATATAAAAATGATAGCGTCAGATGATTATGTTATTTTCTTTGGAAAACAAAATCTATATCCACGTCTTCTAACTGTTTCTATAGTAGAAATATCCAAAGGTTTATCCATCTTTTGACGGATTTGATTGATAGCCACTTCAATCACATTTGGTGTGACAAGTTCAGGTTCTTCCCAAATAGCATCTAAAAGTTGTTCTTTAGAGACGATTTGATCTTTATGCATAGCTAAATGGGTAAGTACTTCAAATGGTTTACCTTTTAGTTCTATTTCTTCACCTTGATAGATGATTTTTTCTTCTTCAGGATTGATAATTAGATCTTCTATTTCAATAATATTTGAAGCACCAAAACGAAGTTTTGCTTCAATCCTTACAAGTAAAATATCATAATCAAGAGGTTTACGTATGAAATCATCTGCCCCACTTTTAAGTGCTTCTATCTCACTCTCTTTGTCTGTACGACTAGAGACTACTATGACTGCGGGTCCATTGACCTCTTTTTTAATATCGGTTACCAATGAAATAGTAGTATCATTTCCATGTTCCCAAGCAAACAACACAAGGTCATAATTTCGGATATCAAGATAATATTTTGCATCACCTAAGTTTTCTGCTAAATCACACTGATATTCAGAAGCTTGTAATTTGTTGACAATTACTTTTCCTAGTTCAACATCATTTTCAATGAGTAATACTCTCATAAGACTACCTTTTTAATATTTTAAAACGATACTTTCTAGACATGGTCGTTAAAGTCTAGTAAGTACGCAGTATAGAAACTTTAAAAAAAACTTAAAGTTAAGAATATCTTAATTATAGCATAAAAATAGTGCTTTCTGAAAGTTTTTTTAAAGTAGTCGTATTATTTTGTATTTTCAAAAAACCAACTGTCACTTATAGCTACTTGACATTGTTTTAAAATATCTGGTTTAGTGATTTTTAATGTGAGCGTTTTAAGTTGTGGGTAAGTAAGACATAATAAGGCTTTAATACCCATAAGTGCCTCTTCTAGTAGTTTATATCGTTTTGATTTCAGTTCATTTTCTATAAGTAAAACAATATCTGCATAATCTATAAATTGTTCATCTCTATACTCGTAAGAAGCCTCTAAATCTATAATGACCCGTTGTTCCTTCTCTCTTTCAAAATCGAGAAGACCGATGATGACATTAAATGTTAGTGCATCAATATGGATGGTCATTCGTTAAACCTTGCTCTCTTCTTTGTTAAAAAGCCTTACTATGTTAGGGATATGTTTATACGTAATGATAAGAGCAATAATCCAAATAGGTGCATGTGAGCCAATACCAGGTACCTCAGGATACATGATGTAAGAAGCCACAAGAAAAGCAGCCAACCCAATGAGCGAAGAGAGAGAAGAAATCTTGAGTCCTTTAGCAGCTCCTAACCACACTACAATTGCGATGAGTGCTGGTATAGGCATCATCATAAGGAGTACACCAAAGCCAGTAGCCACTCCTTTGCCTCCTTCAAAAAACAAAAAGGCAGAAAAACAGTGTCCTACAACTGCAAGCACTGCAATGGTCCAGAGTACAGACTCAGGGGCACCAAGTATTTTAGCCACAAGAATGACTACCACACCTTTAACCGCATCAAGTAAAAAGGTAATAATACCTAGCTTTTTAGCTAATTTTGGGTCTTTTTCTTTGACAACCCTGATAACATTTGTAGCACCTATGTTACCTGAGCCTTCATTTTTGATGTCTACACCTGCAAATTGTTTAGCAAGTAAATAGCCAAATGGGATACCCGAGATAAGATATACAGCAATATAAAGCAAGATGTTTTGGTTTGTAAAAAAGTCCATAGTATAATTCCACAATTTTAGATTATAGTGTACATGTAAGTACATTCAATAGAGCAATTTTAGCCGAATTTTGCTAAAATAGCTACAATGAGTGAAGGATAATATATGGATATAGATTATAAAGCTGAAATTAACAGGATGAAAAAAGATTTAGATGTTACTGTGGTAGCACACTATTATCAACGTGATGAAGTATTTGAGGCGGCAGATATAGTAGGTGACAGCCTAGAGCTTGCACGAAGATGTCAATCTGACGACAAAGAATGGGTGGTCTTTTGTGGTGTAGGGTTTATGGGGCAATCTGTGAAAATTCTAGACCCAGATAAACGTGTACTTATGCCAAAAATAGCCTGTTGTGCCATGGCACGTATGATGGACGGCTCTTACTTTGAAGAGTCTGTGCAGTATATGGTAGAGCGAGGCATTGCAAGAGAAGATATCTTGCCTATTACCTACATAAACTCTGATGCTTCAGTCAAAGCTAAAGTAGGGGAGATGGGTGGACTAGTCTGTACCTCGTCTAATGCGTTTAAGATTATAGAAAAAGGTTTGGAAAGTGGGAAAAAGATACTTTTTGTGCCAGATAGATGTCTAGGACAGAACTTCGCCATACAGATGGGACTCAAATCCTGTGTCATTGGCGTAGAAGTAGATGGTAAAGAGTGTGACCCTAAAGAGGCTGACATCATCTGTTTTAACGGTTTTTGTTCAGTGCATCAACTTTTTACTGTAGATGATGTCGAGTTTTACCGTGACAAGTTCCCCGATATCAAGATAGCAGTACACCCAGAGTGTGACCCCTCTGTAGTAGCTGCAGCTGACTTTTCAGGCTCTACCTCACAGCTTATCAAGTATGTAAACGACTTAGACCCAGAACAAAAAGTAGCTATAGGTACAGAGTATAATTTAGTCAACCGTATGCGAAAAGGTAATACTTATGTACTTTCTTCTACGAAGCCAGAATGTCCTACGATGAATGAAACGACTTTGGAAGACTTGTATAACACTTTAAAGTCTATAGAAGACGGTAAACCTATGAATGGGATAGTGGTTGATCCTGAGATTAGGAAGTATGCGAATATGGCACTTGAACGTATGTTGGCGTTGAAATAATGCTAAAAGAACAATTTTTAAAAGCCTTAGTCGCTGAAGATGTGGGACGTGGGGATTTGTTTTCTCGTATTAGTACTGCTAAACCCATACGTGCTTACATCATAGCAAAATCTGATGGGGTATTTGCAGGGCAAGGATATGTGAATACTTTTGCAAAGATGTACGACTTAGCACTTGAGTGGCAGGTGAATGATGCAGAGCGTTTTAGTAAAGGAGAAAAGCTTCTTTTTATTGTCGGAGATTCCAAGACCATACTCTCTTTAGAACGTTCTATACTTGACATAGTATTGCACGCTTCTTCTATAGCGACTTTGACCTCTGAGTATGTAGCAGCCATAGCAGGTACAGGTGTAAAGTTGCTTGATACTAGAAAAACAAGACCACTTCTTCGTGAGTTTGAAAAATATGCTGTGCGTTGTGGTGGAGGCATTAACCATCGTATGGGACTTGATGATTGTTTGATGTTAAAAGACACACATTTGCAGACCATAGATGATTTAGATGTTTTTATGCAAGAAGTAAGACAAAAAATACCTTTTACTTCTAAAGTAGAAATAGAGTGTGAAAGTTTAACAATGGCACAAAGGGCAATGAAAGCAGGGGCAGATATCGTGATGTGTGATAATATGTCTCTAAATCAAACCAAAGAAGTTGTGGCATACAGAAATGAAAACTACCCACATATTTTACTTGAAGCCAGTGGTAATGTTACATTAGATACTATTATACAAATAGCACACACAGGAGTGGACGCAATAAGTTCAGGTTCAATCATACATCAGGCAAACTGGATTGACCTTTCCATGAAGGTGGAAAGTAAAAAATAGAAAGTAAAAAGTAAAAAGTAGAGAAGAACCCAATACAAAGTAATGGCATAGTAACCTTATTTGAGTATACTGTATTTCTCAAAATATAATGAAAGGTTAAGATGATAACTGAAAATCTCCCTTATGAGGCAGTAAAGAAAAAAATAGCTGAGTATAACTCGATTACTATTCTTTCACACCTTAACCCTGATGCAGATGCATTGGGTACATCCTTAGGGATATATGCTTTATGTCTACAAGAGAAGGATAAAAAAGTTGAAATAGTCAATGCTTCAACAGCTTTGCCTATACACCTTGATTTTCTACCTAATTTTAAAAAAATTAAACATCATATGGATTATAGTGATAGCTTAGTTATCTCTTGTGATTGTGGTTCGGTAGATAGACTTGGGTTTAACCTTGAGGGTAGAGATATACTCAATATAGACCACCATCAAAGTAATACAAACTATGGAAGTGTGAATGCTATTTTACCTCAGTATGCCTCATCATCACAAGTGGCATTTGAATTGTTTAGAGAACTGTATACTATGAATGCATCAGCAGCGACATGTTTCTATACAGCTTTGTTGTCAGATACAAGATACTTTACGACATCTTCTGTCAATGAAAAGGTATTTTCTGTTGCCCAAAAATTGGTTTCTCTGGGTGCAAAATCAGATGAAATTTCATTTAATCTTACACAAAGAAGACCTTTAAGTTCATTGCGTATACTCGAAAAAGCTTTGGCTTCATTGGCTTTAACTAACGAAGCCAAAGTTGCAACACTTATGGTTTCCAAAGAAGAGATAGCATCCACTGGTGCCACGATACCTGATATGGAAGGCATAGCAGATTATGCAAAGTCTCTTGTTACTGTGGAGATTGCACTTTTTGCCATGGAGTTAGAAGAGGGTATTCGTATTTCTTTGCGAAGTAAAAATGTAGACATTTCACAAGTAGCAATGGCTTTTGATGGTGGTGGACATAAGATGGCAGCAGGGTTTACACTTAAAGAAAATATATGTAAAGAGGGTTTACAAGAATGTGTCAACAAGGTATTAGAAAAGATAACAGAATTAGGATTGGTAAATGAGACATAGACGAAAGAAAAGAAGTGGAAACAAGAGTGGAGCTAAGATGCTAGCTATAGTGGTCTTCTTAGGACTCATCGCTGGAGCTGGATATATATATACAGCACCCGAATTTGAGAGAGAATTGCCCACTGTTGAAAGTGAGACAAATATTTTTTGGAATAGAAAAGATCCCTTACAGATACAGATAAGTGACAATAGAAGTTTAAAACATTATGAACTTGTGATAAACGATGGAACAAAGAGTGTGATGGTTGAGCAGGGAAATTTTGATGTTCAAACAGAAAAACAAACACTTTCTCTAAAGTATCCAAAAGGAGATGTTCTCAATACTAAAGCCACGCAGCTAGAATTACAAGTTTCAGTTACAGATGCTAGTAGATGGAATTTCTTTCAAGGAAATAAAACGATTAAAACGGTACAAATTATTGTAGATAGTAAAAGACCTAATGTGAATGTAGTGGCAAACTCTTATAGTATTACACAAGGTGGTTCAGCACTGGTTGTTTTTCAGGCCAATGATCTAAATATGGATCAACTCTATATAAAAGCAGCGGGGAAAAAGTTTCAAGCACAGCGGTATAAAAAAGAAGGCTATTATGCGGCACTTATCGCATGGCCATTTAACGAGGCAAATTTTTCTGCTAAAATCATAGCAATAGACAAGGCAAAAAATAAGCGTGTTTCAGATGTACCTTTTTATATAAAAAATAAAAAATATAGAGTCTCATGGATAAAAGTAAAAGACAAGTTTCTAGATGGGAAAATAACGGACTTAGCATCAAATTGTACAACACATGAGTATTTAGATGATAAACTAGATAAGTTACGGGCAGTGAATGAGACAATGCGTTTAAAAAATGAAGAAGAGATTTATAAGTTTAGTAAAAATATATCAAATGAATTACTTGATAGTTGGAGTATACATAAATTTTACCCTCTTAAAAATGGTGCAAAAGTAGCAAGTTTTGGAGATGAAAGACACTATTATTATGGTGCAAAGGATAATGAAGTTTCTCACTCATATCATGTAGGATATGATTTGGCAAGCACAAAGATGGCTGCTATAAAAACATCCAATGCAGGTACTGTAGTCTATGCAAATGAAAATGGCATTTATGGAAATATGCCAATGATTGATCATGGATTAGGATTATACTCTCTTTATGGACATTGTTCTGGGTTGCTCGTAAAAGAAGGTGATGAAGTTAAAGCAGGACAAGTCATCGCTAAAACGGGGGTATCGGGATTGGCACTTGGAGATCATTTACATTTTGGTGTGCTTGTACAAGGTGTTGCTGTGAGACCAGTTGAGTGGTTTGACGGAGGATGGATAAAGAAAAATATAGACAATGTATTTAAAGTTGCAGATAAAATAATATCTGCAAAGTAACCTTTTTTAAATTCACAAATAATACACAGAGGTATGTTATATTGCAATACTATAAATATTTAGGTATAATATTTAAAAATATGATATTTTCGTAAAAAAGTATCTTGTGAAAGGAGGCTGGCATTGCAACAAAGAACTATTCAAAAACCTGTAGAAGTAGTGGGTATTGGCTTACATAAAGGTGAACCTATTAATCTTCGTCTTGAGCCACTTGATGCAGATGCTGGTATAGTGTTTTATCGCAAGGATTTAGCACTAAATATCCCTCTTTCTCCCGCTTCTGTAGTAGATACACGCATGGCTACGGTCATAGGTGATGAAAAAGGTGTTATTTCTACTATTGAGCACTTTCTTTCTGCTGTGTATGCGTATGGCATAGACAATATGCGTGTGATAGTAGATGGTAATGAAATGCCAATCATGGATGGATCTTCCATCTCTTTTTGTCTTTTGTTAGATGAAGCAGGTATCCAAGAGTTAGACGTACCTAAAAAGATTTTACGTGTAACAAGAGAAATAGAAGTGCAAGATGGTGATAAGTATGTTAAATTGTCGCCATCAGATAAAGCAAGTTTTGATTTTAGGATTAAATTTGACCATCCAGTCATTGGTGAACAGAGCGAAAAATTTGAGTTTTCTACACATCACTTTATAGAAGAAATTGCAAGAGCAAGAACCTTTGGTTTTGCCAAAGATATTCAATACTTACAGAGTCAAAACTTAGCGTTAGGAGCTTCTTTACAAAATGCCATAGGGTTAGACAATCACAAAGTTTTAAACCCAGAAGGATTGCGTTTTGAAAATGAATTTGCAAGACATAAAATACTCGATGCTATGGGCGATATGTTAGTCTCTGGATATAATATATTAGCGAAATATGAGTCTTTTGCGGGAAGCCACCACCTTAATCATGCACTTACTACTAAACTACTTTCAGACAGTAAAAATTATGAACTTGTAGCTGTAGAGACGTTACAAAGCAGAGAATTTGCAAAATCTTTCGCATAACTATACACTTTTAATTATTTCGATAGCCTCACCACTACTTATTGGAGTGTATAAAGATGATACACTAATAGATAGTACCTCTAGTGAAAAAAAAACCTCAGAGGTTCTTTTGCCTATGATTATGGAGTTTAGAAAAGCGTATGATATATCACGCATTATTTACACAAGAAGCCCAGGTTCTTATATGGCAATAAAACTTACGTATATTATGCTTCAAACTATTGAAATTGTACAAGGCATACCTTGTTTTGGGTGTAGTGGTTTTTCATTAAATAGTGGCGAACCTATTAAAGCAATAGGTAACCTCTATTTTATCAAGGAAAAAGAGACTATAATGACAAAAAAATTTGAACATACAATGAAGACAACATTTACATTACCTCAAAGTATTCATGATCTTAAAATCGATGAAGAATCAACACCTGAGTATTGTCTACCAGCTGTTTAAAATACACAATATAAAATACGATTTTCGTATGAAACAATAGGATAATAATATGTTTGTTAGTGTACCTGCCACATCTGCAAACCTAGGTCCTGGTTTTGATACCTTAGGGCTTGCAGTAGATTTAAGAAATGAAGTGATTATTACACCATCTAAGTTTTTAGGCTTGTCAACACATGGTGAAGGAAGTGAAAACCCAAGGATCAAAAAGAATTCTCTTTTTTTAAGTATCTATAATGAAAATTATAAACGCCTTACTGGAAGAGCAGATAACTTTAGATTTGAATTTCATAACCGTATACCAATTACTAGAGGTTTAGGGTCTTCTTCTGCAGTCATAGTTGCTGCTTTAAGTGCTGCATATACTATGGCAGATAAGAAATATAACAAAAGAGAAATTTTAAATCAAGCATTACGTTATGAGCATCACCCAGACAATATTACATCCGCGGTCATGGGAGGATTTAATGTCTCATGTGTAGAAGGTGATAGAGTCTATAGTAAAAAAAGACGTCTTCCTGAGTATTTAAGAGCGGTGGTTATTGTACCTAACCGTACCATTTCTACAGCAAAGTCACGTACTGTTTTACCAAAAGTATATAAAAAAGAAGAGACTGTATATTCTCTTTCACGGTCTTCATATATGACAGCACTCTTTATGACAGAATCTTGGGATTTACTTCGTATTGCATCCAAAGATAAGTTACATCAGGCAAGACGTATGAAAATGATTCCTGAATTATTTGATGTGCAAAAGTTAGCACTGAAACATGGTGCTTTAATGTCAACACTTTCTGGCTCTGGTTCTACATTTTTCAATCTTTGTTATGATAAAGATGCAGATAAAATTGCTAAGGCTTTACAATCGCGTTTCCCACAATTTCGTGTTTTTACATTGGCTTTAGACAACAATGGAGCACTAACTAGAGATTAAGCGACAAGCTTAATCTCTTTTTAGGTATAATACCCATGAAAAAATCACAGCCCATACGTATGTGTATCGCTTGTCGAGATAGACACCCTCAAAACACCTTAATACGGTTAAGACAAGATGATAAAGAGGTAATAGCATTTGATGGTAAAGGTAGAAGTTTTTATCTATGTATGTGTTGTGTGAAAAACCAAAAAAAAGTCAAAGGCTTAGCAAAGCGTTTTAAACAAGAGTTAGAACCCTTTCTTAAGCTATTGACAGAGTTGCACCTAAAGGTATCCCCTTCGGTCACCTTAGCGGTAGACTCATGCGAGAAATCGCACCTAAATTAAGGAGTTAATGAACAATGGATAAAGTTAAAATCCAAGAAATTGCAGATGAAGCAGGACTATCTAACGGAGACTTGATTGAAAAAGCAAAAGAGTTAGGCTTTGACGTGAAAGCAGCCAATAGTACGATTAGTTTTGATGATGCAGGTATCCTTGTTGATTATGCAATAAGTGGCACACTACCTAAAGCGTTTAAAAAACCTGGCGAAACAAAGAAGATAAAAATTCTCAAGAAACAAGCAACTGTGTCTAAGAAAGAAGAAGAGATCACAGATGTAGTCACTGAGACTGAAGTACTTGTTGAAGCAGAACAAGAAACAGCCAAGGTACAAAAAGACGAAACTGTAGAAGAAGTGGTAGTAAAAAAGAGCAGCATCACAAAGAGCAGTAAAATAAAGACTAGTCCTAAAAAGGCTAATGAAGTAGAAGCCAGTGAAGTAGAAACTACTGAAGAGGTAGTTGAAGCAGTTCCCGAAGAAGTTGTTACTGAAAAACCGAAAGAAGCAAAAGTACGAAAAGGTATTTCTGTCGCAAGTAAAAAAATTGTAGGAGAAACAAAGTCTGAAGGTAGCGATACTGAAGCAAAACCTCCACGAAGAGTGCTTTCCCGCGCTGGTATAAAGATAGTAAGAAAAGCGAAACCTGCTCCAGTGAGAGCAAGTACTAAAATTTCTTTTGGGTCTACTAACTATGAACCGTATGTAGGTAAGAAAAAGACTAAAAAAATAGCAGAAGCAAGAGAAACTGGTGAGAAGATGGATATCTTTAACCATGACTCTATGTCTGGGGATATAGATTCTGGTTTTGGTGGAGAAGAAGTGGTACTCTTGGACTTCTCAGATAAAAATATCTATGAAGAAATGATGCGTCAAGAGCAAAAACGTAAAGAAGAGATGAAAAAACGTGAAGCTAAAAATGGTGGTCCTATTAGAGGTAGGTCACCATTTAGACCACAGCAAAGACGTGGACTCAAACGCGGCGGAAAACGTAAGAAATATGTAAAAGAAGAAAACCTAGAAGCAGTAACGACTATAGAGATACCTGAAAATGTAAGGGTTTATGAGTTTGCAGAACAAGTGAACCGTAAAGTAGGCGAAGTAGTAGGTGTACTATTTGCACTAGGCATGATGGTAACGAAAAACGACTTCTTGTCTAAAGATGAGATAGAGATTCTTGCTGATGAATTTGAAGTGGAAGTCACAACAGTGAATCCACTAGATGAACTTGACTATACAGATGCTTATGATGCTATAGAAGATGAAAATTCCGAGGAACGAGCACCAGTGATTACTATCATGGGGCATGTAGACCACGGTAAAACATCACTCCTTGATAGAATTCGTACATCAAAAGTAGCAGATAAAGAAGCTGGGGGTATTACCCAACACGTAGGTGCATACCAAGTAGAAAAAAATGGCAAAAAGATAACTTTTGTAGATACCCCAGGTCACGAAGCCTTTACCGAGATGAGAGCACGTGGAGCACAGGCTACAGACATAGTTATTATAGTGGTAGCAGCAGATGATGGGGTGATGCCTCAGACTAAAGAAGCGATAGCACACACCAAAGCAGCTGGCGTTCCAATGATTATTGCCATGAACAAGATGGATAAGGAATCTGCAAACCCAGACAACATTAAAGCACAACTTTCAGAACTAGAAGTGGTATCTGTAGATTGGGGTGGGGCGTATGAATTTGTACCTGTTTCTGCACATTCTGGCATGGGTATAGATGACTTACTTGAAACTATTTTACTGCAAGCGGAACTTATGGAACTAAAAGCTGATCCTTCAAGAGATGCTAAAGCTGTTGTTGTTGAAGCATCAGTGGAAAAAGGTTTTGGACCAGTTGCCAATGTGATTATCCAAAATGGTACGCTTAGAGTGGGTGACAATGTCATCGTAGGCAAGACCTATGGACGCATTAAGGCTATCAAACTTGATAATGGCACAAATGTGAAAGAGATAGGACCATCTACACCAGCAGCTATCGTGGGACTTAACGAAGTACCAGGTGCGGGAGAAGAGCTTATTGTCATGGATACAGACAAAGAAGTACGTGAACTTGCAGAAAAACGTGCAGAGTTTATGAGAGCCAAAGACCTCTCTAAAAGTACAAAAGCTACGCTTGATGATCTTTCAGCACTTATTGCAGAGGGACAACTTAAAGCACTTCCTATCATCATTAAAGCAGATGTTCAAGGTTCACTTGAAGCGATTAAAGGTTCTTTAGAAAAACTTAGAAATGAAGAAGTCAAAGTTAACATCATTCATGAAGGTGTAGGTGGAGTCACAGAGAGTGACTTAACACTTGCGGATGCTTCTGAACACTCAGTGGTACTAGGGTTTAATGTACGACCTACAGGGCAAGTGAAGAAGAAAGCAAAAGAGCTTGGTATTGAGATACGTACGTACTCTATTATCTATGACTTACTAGATGAAGTCAAAGCTTTACTTGGTGGCATGATGTCTCCTGTTATCTCCGAAGAAGTCACAGGTCAAGCAGACGTACGTGAGACCTTTGTGGTTGGTAAAGTAGGGACTATTGCTGGATGTAAAGTCTCTGATGGTGTGATTACACGTAACTCTAGAGCAAGACTCATCCGTGATGGTGTAGTGGTGTATGAGAGTTCTATCTCATCACTTAAGCGTCACACAGACGATGCAAAAGAAGTGAAGAATGGCTTTGAATGTGGTATCATGCTTGAAAACTTCAATGACATAAAATCAGGTGACGTAATAGAGACCTTTAAAGATGTTGAAGAACAAGTGGTAATGGACTAAGTCCTATGACGCAAGAAGAGATAAAACGTCACAGAGTAGAATCAGTACTAAAAGAGATACTACCTGAGGCATTTTCAAGCTTAAATGATGAACGTATCAACTCTTTGGCAGTGAATGATGTTAAGTGTTCTAAGGGACGTTCAAATGCTAAAGTGTACTTAGATAAATCTTTTTTAAATGAAAAGGAGCAAGGTGAAGTGCTTAAGCAACTACGTAAAGTAGGTGCATATCTTCAAAACCATTGTAAACAAAGTGAAGGCTGGTTTAAAGCACCCATTTTTACTTTTGAATTTGACCATCAGTTAGAACAAGTATCTCGCATAGAAGACCTTTTCAAACAGATAAAAGGACGTAATAAGCCTAGAGATGTAGACAATGAAAAGGATGTAGAAGATGAATCTTGAAACCCAAATAGCCAAAATTATCGAAGCAAATGGTGCAGCTCTTTATGACACTGAGATAGTCACAGAGTTTGAGGAGACTATCTACCGTGTGTCGGTCACTAAGGTAGGTGGAGTAAATCTTGATTTGTGTGCGACTATTTCTCATGAACTTTCTCCTTTTTTGGATGTACATCCTCCTATGAGTCAAGCCTATAGATTAGAGATATCATCACCAGGCATAGAGCGTAAACTTGCTAAAGCAGTACATTTTGAAAATGCAGTTGGTGAAAAAGTGAAGTTGAAACTGGGTGATGGTGATAAGATAAAAGGTGTACTAAAATCTACTGATAATGATGGTATAGTAGTGACTACTAAGCAAGGTGATCAGGTATTTAAATATGTCGAATTGAATACCTGTAAAACATACTTTGACTGGAATTAAAAGCTAAAATATAAGGAGAGTTGTTATGAATGATGAATTTTATATGCAACTTGCCCTTGATAAAGCTTGGGAGTATCAAGGTTTAACATATCCTAATCCTGCGGTGGGAGCTGTGATGGTTTGTAATGGGGCTATTGTTGCTATTGAAGCACATCAAAAAGCTGGTACTTCTCATGCAGAGGTACTGGCATTACTAGCAGCCTATGAAACCCTCTCTGGAACTTCTATCGATTTTGACCCACTTGATGCAGAGCAAGCACATCTTTTCCTACTTTCGTTAGCCAAAGATTTTTTTTCTCAGTGTCACATTTATGTCACGCTTGAGCCATGTTCTCATGTAGGGCAGACTCCTTCTTGTGCCTCATTGTTACAAAAATTAGCATTAAAAAAAATAGTTATCGGCACGAAAGACTCTATTGTCGGTCATGATGATGGTATCAGTATTGTAGGTCGGGGTGTCCACACCCCGACAATCAAAATAGGTATATTGGAAGAAGCATGTCAAGCACTACTTGAACCCTTCATCATATGGAAAAAGAGAGCCTTTGTGCTATTTAAGATAGCCCAAACATCTAATGGTCGCATAGGTGGTGGGTACTTGAGTTCTAAAACATCTCTCGCACATGTACACAAGCTACGAGAAGTGTGTGATACTTTGCTCATAGGTGGTAACACCGTACGAGTAGATAAGCCAACACTTGACTGTAGGTTTATAGAAGGGAAAGCTTCTAATATTTTCATTTACTCTAAGAAAGAAGATTTTGATAGAGAGATACCTTTGTTTGCCATAGAAAATAGAGAAGTAAAAGTTGGGAGCGATTTAGATTTTTTAGACAAGCCTTCTTTTGTGATAGTGGAAGGTGGAGAGGGTATGCTAAATGCTTTAAAAGATAAGATAGAGTGGATGCTTATCTACCAAACACCTAAGCTATCTTCTAACACTTTAACCTATAATATCACTATGAATTTAGAGTTTTTACATCAAAGTAAAATTGATGTAGATTTGATGATATGGAGCAGAAACAGTGGGCATTGAAAAATTAGAAAATAACCAAGAAAAACAAGACAAAATAGTAGGTATGTTTGATGACATCGCCTCTACCTATGACAAAGCCAACAGAGTGTTGAGTATGGGCATAGACATACAGTGGCGTAAAAAAGGCTGTGACAAAGCATTTGAAATTTTAGGCAAAAAAGAACTAGGACAAATAACAGACGTGGCTACAGGCACGGGTGATTTACTTATCTACTGGAAAGAACAAGCATCTAAAAATGGCGTAACTATAGAAAAATATGTAGGCATAGACCCATCTATAGGCATGCTTGATGTTGCACGTGGTAAAGTAGACTTTGCAGAGTTTATAGAAGGAAAAGCACAAGCACTTCCAGTAGCAGATGAGAGTTCTGACGTGATTTCTATCTCTTATGGTATACGAAATGTTGTAGACCGTGTAGAAGCACTCCAAGAGTTTAATCGTGTATTAAAACCTAATGGACTTGTGGTCATTTTAGAGTTTACAAAGCAAGAGAGGTCTGGAGTCATAGACAAAGTTGTAGATTTTGGTATGAAGAATATACTCCCTCGTGTGGGTGGATTTATCTCTAAAAATTATGAAGCATACAAGTATTTACCAGAGTCGATAGAAGAGTTTTTAACCACTGAAATGCTAAGTAA
>Ga0256840_1000938_pt1 | contig 28773 bp, 33 predicted proteins | sample 355202metaG_FD_185969 | JGI IMG/M metagenome (GOLD analysis project Ga0256840, IMG submission 185969) | Hydrothermal vent microbial communities from Mid Atlantic Ridge, Atlantic Ocean - 355-202 | ecosystem: Environmental > Aquatic > Marine > Hydrothermal vents | place: Atlantic Ocean: Mid... | reverse complement strand
GTTATACACAAGGAGTATCATATTAATAATTATCAAAGAGATGGTTCACAAAGTAATGCAAAGATAGGTGCTGATTTTGAAAATTTAGCAAAAAAGATAATTCAAGATGAATTAAAAATTATTTTACAAGAACAATATTCATTAAATATCGGATTGACAGAAAGAGAACCAAAGCAACATAATTTTGATTTAGGAAATGAAAGTTATATAGTTGAATGTAAATCGCATAAGTGGACATCTGGAAATAATATACCAAGTGCAAAATTAACTGTTTGGAATGAAGCAATGTACTATTTTTTAGTAGCTCCAAAGAACTATAAGAAGATTTTTTTCATGATAAAAGATTATAATCAAAAAAGAAAAATGACATTAGCAGAATATTATCTAAAGACTTATAGGCACTTAATACCAGTTGATGTTGAATTCTGGGAATATGATGAAGTACAAGAAAAAATCAACATTTTGTTGGAGAGAAATATTTGACCTTTCCTCGTTCCCACGTTGTACGTGGTAATGCATAAGCTATAGCCGAACTGTGTATACAGGTTGTTATATTTTTATTGTTGCTGACATAAGGGCTCCCACGTGCAACGTAGGAGCAAGAAAGAGTAGCCAATAAATTACCTAGTGGCAATTTATTGGCTATCTTCAGTCGTTAACTCCCAAAACAACATCTCATACTTGACAATAAAGGTATAATTAAAGTATAATTTCTATGTTTAGTAAAGAAGGGTTTGTATGAAATTTGAGTATGATGAAAACAAAAGCCAAGTCAATAAAGAAAAACATGGTATTGATTTTGTTGATGCACAAAATTTATGGCAAGATGAAAATGCACTTATTATATCAGCCAAGATTATAGATGATGAAATAAGATATGCCCTAATTTCTATATTAAAAGATAAGTGCTATACAGCTATCTTTACACTTAGAGATGAAATATATCGAATTATTAGTGTTAGGCGATGCAGAAAAAATGAGGAGAAAAATTATGAAAAAAATAACAGCTAAAGAGTTTGATACAAAATTTGATAATGGTGAAGATATCGATGAATACTTAGATTTTTCAACAGCAATCAAACTTAAAGATATAAAAAAACTCAAAACAGAAACAAAAAAAGTCAATGTAGATTTTCCTGAATGGGTCATTGAATCTTTAGATAAAGAAGCAAAAAGAATAGGTGTAACAAGACAGTCTATTATTAAAGTTTGGATAGCTGAACGCCTAAAAGAAGAAGCTGGAGATTTACAAGCAAGTTAACAAAACTATAGTAGCCAATAAGTTACCTAACGGTCACATTTTGGCTATATTCAGTCATTAAACTCCTAACTATATTCCCACAACAACCCCTATACACACTTCTACATTAAACGCCATATTTTTTCCTTCTTAATGAATTGAATATCCCTATGCTATAATCTAAACAAAACTACAAGGTCACCCCATGGAATACGGAATACTCTCAATAGCCATCCCTATACTCACAATCATTCTTGCCATACTAACCAAAGATGTCATAGTCTCTTTAATGGGTGGTATCTTTGCAGGTTTTTTAGTCTTAAATGGCTACAACCCAGCCGCTGCATTTGTGGCACTCTTTGACGGTGTCATAAGTCTTTTTGCTGAGGGTTGGATAGTGAAGACGCTGTTATTTATGCTTATTATTGGGGCTATTATCAACATACTGTCCGTCTCTGGTGCAGTGGCTAGTTTTGTAGCATACTTAAGCAAAAAAGCAAAACGCATAGACTCGCCCAAAGGGGCAATGCTTTTAGCCTACATCATAGGCATACTCATCTTTATAGAGTCTAGCATCACGGCTCTTGTAGCGGGTACTGTAGCTAAACCTCTTTTTGACAAAAACGGCGTAAGCAGAGAAAAACTAGCCTACATCTGTGACTCTAGCTCCTCGCCCATCTGTACGCTCATACCACTCAACGCATGGGGAGCATTGCTACTGGGTCTTATAGTCACAGCCATAGACTCCAAAGTCATCACAGGCGATGCTCTGAGCCTTCTTATAGCTTCTATACCTTACAACTTTTACTCCATCTTTACCCTTGTCATCTTACTAGCTGTCATACTTTGGGACTTGGATATAGGAGCTATGAAAGAGGCTAAGGCTGTGCCCTACACACCCTCACCTATACATGCAGAAGCAAAACCCACCCCCTACCCGATGGTCATCTCTTTACTTGTGATGATACTTACTGTACCTCTAGGCTTATACCTTACAGGTGATGGTGACATCTTTAAAGGGTCTGGCTCTACGTCTGTGTACTACGCCGTCATCGTGACACTTTTTTTTATGTACCTCTACTTTGTCCCTACTAAAATGCTAAAACACAAAATGTTCTTTAAGGGCATGTACGATGGTATGGCGCATATGTTACCTGTGACCATCATCTTGGTATTTGCCCTACTCATAGGTAAGGTCATAGGTGAGCTAGGTACTGCCAAATACCTAGCCAACCTACTAGACGGAAACATCAGCCCCGTGGTAGTCCCTCTGCTTATCTTTTGGGTGGCTAGCATCACCGCATTTTCTACAGGGACTAGCTGGGGGACATTTAGCATCATGATGCCCATAGGATTAGCCCTGGCAGCCACACTCAATCTAGACATACCTCTAGTCATAGCCGCAGTCATATCAGGAGGGATATTTGGCGATCACGCCTCACCCATAAGCGACACCACCATCATAAGCTCCATGGCAGCAGACTGCGACCACATCAGCCATGTACGCACACAGTTAACCTATGCTTTACTTGGTGCTGGTTTGGCTAGTGTTGGATTTTTGATTTTTGGATATCTATATATTTGACATTTTTTGACATTTTTAATTTAGAATATTTGAAATCAAATATCTGGAGTTTACAATGCATTTTTTCTCATCTTTTTTCAAAAAAACGAACAAATCGATCAGTAACATGAAAAAAAACGATTCTTCCAAAATATATTCTACAGAAGAAATAGCCACACATTTTAATGTTTCTAAAAAAACTGTAGAAGAGATATTGCTTAAACTTGGATGGATTAAAAAAGATAAATTACCCACAAGAGAGGGTATAAAAATAGGTGCAACACTCACAGAAAATAATACACTATTATTGAATGAGGGTATATTGAGTAATGAAACCTTTATTACCGAGATAAATAATAAAATCAATATACTTGTCTATGCACTTTCACAAAAGGCTACCAAGCATAATAACTCACATAAGTATGCCTATATCGCTTAAAATTATACTTCATCTCTATATTCATTTGTATATCTATGCTAAAATGCAAAAAGATAGAAACAAAGGAATGTAAAGTATGAAACTTCTTCAATACTTTTTTGGTATTGTCATCGCACAAATAGCCATTTTTAGTCTAGTACTTCTTAACTCTGGTTCACTTACAAGTGAAAGCTTACTACGTATTGGTATTCCAGCTTTATTTATAGCCCTTGTTATTGCTTTTTGGTTTTCCTCTATTGCCACACATCATAGTCAAGATGTACTGAGTAAAGTCAAAGATAAGTTTGCATCTGAAAAAGAGAAAATACATGCAAATGCCCAACGTGCAAAAGAGCGTGTTCGCAAAGATGCTCAAAAAGAAATACGTAATGAAATCACCAAGGCCCATGCAAAAGCAAATTTCAAAGTAGGAGCCTCTTTTGCAGCTGTGTTAGGCGTAGGAGCTCTTTTTGTGATGGCTCAAATGATGACAGCTGGCCTTTTGCTTATCTCCACCGCTTCTGGAGCTATGGGTGGATACTATCTTCGAGGGAAAAAAACAAGAGTAAAAGAACTTACAAATAATGAAGTCAAAGTCGTTGAGTCCAAACCAAAAAAAAACGAAAAAACAAAAGAATTGGAAATAATAAATGTCTAAAAAAACCCTCTATATCGCTCGTCATGCCAATTCAGATTGGAAAAATACTTCTATTTCAGACTATGAACGTCCTCTTAATCCTAGAGGAGAAAGAGATGCTCCCCTTATAGCAAATGTACTTAAAGCCAAAGGAATTAGTCCAGAACTCATACTCTCTTCACCTGCCAAACGTGCAAAAGAGACAGCTACTGCCTACCATGAAACACTAGGTGGTGAACTTCGTTTTGATTTGCGTATTTATGAAGCTTCACACTTAAACCTCTATTACATCATGGAAGAGAGTTTTCAGGAAGTAGATAGCCTCATGATAGTAGGACATAACCCAGGACTTACACAGTTAAATGACATACTCTCAAACAAGTCTATCTACAACTTAGTCACTGCAGCAGTTGTAGCCATAGAGTTTGAAGATGAAGTGGCAACACATAAAGGGAAACAGCTCTTTTTTGAATACCCTAAAAAGTATATACAGGAGGATGGTCTTTGAAACTCCTTGTCTCTGCTTTAGAACCCTCCTCTAACCTTCACTTAAAAGAGGTACTCAAACATACTCCTAACATAGAACTCCTAGGTATTTTTGATAAAAGAATAACCCAGGGTACGCCACTTTATGATATATCTGAAATGGCTATCATGGGTGTGGTAGATGCCATAAAAAAACTGCCTTGGTTCTTTAAAGTTGCAGATGAAATGGTAAAACTTGCCAAAGATGCAGACAAAATACTGCTTATGGATAGCTCAGGTTTTAACTTGCCTCTAGCAAAAAAACTAAAAGAGAAGTACCCAGACAAAGAGATACTCTATTATATACTCCCACAAATATGGGCAAGTCGCCCTAAACGTGCCATTAAACTAGAAAAGTACTGTGACACACTGCTAGGTATACTCCCTTTTGAAGTAGACTATTACTCTCAAGGTAAAGCACGGTATGTAGGACACCCATTACTCGATGAAATAGACATACATCGTGTTGAGTCAGAAACAAAAAATGTCATCACTTTTATGCCAGGTTCACGTAAATCTGAAATAACCCGTCTCATGCCCATCTTTTTAGAGCTTAGACGCAAACTAGGTAATGATATTCGTCCTCTTCTTGTCATCCCCCCATCATTTTCTAGAAATAAAATAGCACATTTATATAAAGGAAACAGAGAGTTTGAGATTGTACGTAACACGCATGAAGCACTTAGACGTTCAGAGTTTGCATTTATCTGTTCTGGTACTGCCACGCTAGAAGCTGCGCTTATAGGCACACCTTTTACCCTAGCCTATATTGCCAAGAAGATAGACTTTTTTATAGGTACAAAGCTGCTCGGTATCACACAAGTGGGACTTGCAAACATCATACTTTCAAAATATAATGGTACAAAACTGCACAATGAACTACTGCAAGCTGATGTCACAGTTGACAATTTACTAGCAGAGTACTACAATACAAACAAAAAAACCTTTGTCAAAAAGGCAAAAGAGTTAAAAACATATTTAGGGCATGGAAGCTCTAAAAACGTTGCAAATATAATAATGGAATAACATGCTTGTACACATCTGCTGTTCTGTAGACAGCCACTACTTTTTACAAAAACTCAGCGAAGAATACCCCGAAGAGAAACTCACAGGATTTTTTTATGACCCAAACATACACCCATACTCCGAATACTACTTACGACTATTAGATGTCAAACGAAGCTGTAAAATGCTTGGTATTGAACTCATAGAGGGTGAATATGATGTAGAAAAATGGCTCTCACTGGTAAAAGGGTTTGAAGATGAACCCGAAAAGGGTGAACGTTGTGGCATATGCTTTGACAGACGTTTTGAGGTCTCTGCACAAAAAGCCCAAGCGTTAGGAGAGTCTAGCTATACCTCTACCTTACTTACCAGCCCCAAGAAATCACTTGAACAGCTAAAAATGGCAGGTGATGCCCTAGGTAAAACATTTAATGTCTCGTTTTTAGCTCCAGATTATAGAAAAAATTCTGGCACACAAGAACAAAATATCATGGCTAAAGTTGATGCACTCTACCGTCAAGACTACTGTGGGTGCCTTTATGCCCTGAACATTCAACGAGACCAACAACAAAAAATAGCTGATGAACTTTTTCTTCCCCTTTCAAAACAAGTACAACCAGAATCCATAGAAGAACGTATCGCTATGTATGAGGAACGTTGGACTTTAGAAGAAACAAATACACCTTACAAAATCATCAAACAACGGTTTTTAAACTGGCGTTTAACATTTGGATGGCTCAAGGTACGTAAACAGATTGTTCCTGCACATTTTTTACCTTACTCTACACTCAAAGGTGAATATAGCCGTGGCAAAATAGAATACTCTATTGGTCAAGTCCATCATATGAACCGTGATGAGGTTCGTTTTATTACTTTAGAATACTACAATATAGTAGCAAATAGCCAATATAAAAATGTCACTGAACTCATCTATAATCCTCCTACATTTGAAAAAGAAATAGCTATAAGAGCCTCTTTAGGCATCACCCCTTATGACCTCTCCTTAGTTCTCATCGTAGATGACATACCTGATAAAAAAATAGAAATTCGATGTCAAAGTAGAACCTACAGTGATGTGAAAGAAGTACTGGTAAATCTTTAGTAATTATTCATCCATTTTTTACTAACTTTTAGATAAAATAAAAACAATTTTTATAAAAAGGTTGCCCGTGCTTTATAACGTAGTTGAAATTCAAGAAATACTCCCTCATAGATTTCCCTTTTTACTGGTAGATAGAATTATTTCTTTGGAAAAAGGTATCTCCATCGAAGCCTATAAGAATGTCTCTATCTCTGAACCTGTCTTTCAAGGACACTTTCCAGATCATCCTATTTACCCAGGTGTGATGATTATAGAGGGTATGGCTCAGGCAGGTGGTGTCTTAGCATTTAAAAGCATGGATGGTGTTTTTCAAGAAGAGATTGCCAATAAAGTAGTGTACTTTATGAGTATTGACAAAGCTAAATTTAGAGCACCCGTAACGCCTGGAGATAAACTCATTTATAAAATAAATGTCATTAAAAACAAAGGTGCTGTGTGGCAACTTGAAGCAAAAGCCTATGTAGATGACAAAGTTGTCGCACAAGCTGAACTTAAAGCTATGATAGTGGATAAATAGGTTTTAAATGTCTAACATACATCCAACATCCATCATAGAAGAAGGTGTCAACTTAGGTAAGAATGTTACTATTGGTCCTTTTACTTACATTGGTGCAAATGTTACACTTGGTGATGGAACAACAGTGGCAGCACATACTGTGATAGAAGGTAAAACAACTATTGGTAAAAACAACCGTATTTTTTCTCATGCTGCTATTGGTACCATCCCTCAAGATTTAAAATTTGATGGGGAAGATGTTGAGCTTGTTATTGGAGATAACAATACCATTAGAGAATTTACCCTTTTTAACCCAGGTACAAAAGGTGGAGGTTCTATCACTAAAATAGGAAATGGAAACCTTTTTATGGGTTATGTACACCTTGGACATGATGTGATTATAGGAGATAACTGCATATTGGCTAACGGTGCAACACTGGCTGGACATGTAGAACTTGGTAATCATGTAGTTATAGGTGGACTCACCCCCATACATCAATTTGTTCACATTGGTGATTTTGCTATGATAGGTGGAGCTTCTGCCTTGGCACAAGATGTACCTCCCTATTGTCTAGCTGAAGGTAACCGTGCAAACCTAAGAGGTCTTAATCTTACAGGATTAAGAAGGTCTTTAAAAAGAGAAGATATTAATGCACTAAAGTCAGCCTACCGAGAGCTCTTTGAAGAAGGTAAGCCTTTGCAAGACGTAGCCCAAGTACTATTTAAAAACAGTACATCAGAAAAAGTAAAAAACCTTTGTAAGTTCATAACGACTTCCAAAAGAGGTATACCTTTTAACAGAATGAAAAATGAGGATAAAAAATGACAACCAAAAAATGTAGTTTTTGCGAAGCAAAAGAGAGTGATCAGAATCCACTTATAGCAGGAGAAAATGCCTATATTTGTTCAAACTGTGTAATCTCAGCCTATAAAATTTTATATGGTGAGGAAGAAGAAACATCTTCCATACCTATGGAAACACAAGTGCTTTACACGCCTAAAGAGATACATGCTCTACTTAATGAATATGTCATCGGACAAGAAAAGGCGAAAAAAACGCTCTCTGTTGCAGTCTATAACCATTACAAACGAATTTTTAAAGACAATGTGGAAGATGAAACACAAGTTTCAAAATCAAATGTATTACTTATTGGGCCTACAGGTTCTGGAAAAACTCTCTTGGCTCAAACAATTGCACGATTTTTAAATGTACCTATCGCAATTGCTGATGCTACAAATCTCACTGAAGCTGGTTATGTAGGAGAGGATGTAGAAAATATACTCACCAAGCTACTCATGGCAGCCGATGGTGACCCAAAACGTGCAGAACAAGGTATTGTCTTTATAGATGAAGTAGATAAAATCGCCCGCATGGGTGAAAATCGTTCCATAACGAGAGATGTATCTGGGGAAGGTGTTCAACAAGCACTTCTTAAACTTATAGAAGGTTCAATAGTAAATATACCACCAAAAGGTGGACGTAAACATCCAAACCAAGACTTTATACAGATAGATACATCAAATATATTATTTATCTGTGGAGGAGCATTTGATGGTCTCAATGATATTTTAAAGAAAAGACTAGGGGCAAATACACTTGGGTTTGGGCAAGAAAAACGTTCGAAAAAAGATGAAGAAAATCTTTTACATATGGTAGAAGCAGATGACTTAGTCTCCTATGGACTGATTCCAGAGCTCATTGGACGTTTACATGTACTTGCAACACTTGGGGAGATAAGTAAAGAAGACATGGTTCGTATTTTGGTTGAACCAAAAAATTCACTTTTAAAACAATACCAAAAACTTTTTGAAATAGATAATGTTAAACTTACTTTTGAAGATGAAGCCTTAGCAAACATTGCACAAAAAGCCATCGATAGAAAAACTGGTGCACGAGGTTTACGTTCTATTTTAGAAGAAATACTCCTGGACATTATGTATGAACTTCCAGAGCTCTCTGGATATGAAGTTGTTATTACCAATGAAGTTGTTAAATCAGGGGCAGAGGCACTTTATATAAAAAATAAAAAAACAGCATAAATTAAAAAAGGAAAATGAATGTTTAAACGATTATGGGGAATCTTCTCTAACGATTTAGCTATTGACTTAGGAACTGCAAATACATTAGTACTTGTAAAAGGTCAAGGTATTTGTATAAATGAACCTTCTGTTGTTGCCATACAATATGATAAACATGGTCAACAACGTATTTTAGCAGTAGGTCAAGAAGCTAAAGACATGGTAGGAAAAACACCTGGTAATATTAAAGCCATTCGTCCTATGAAAGATGGAGTAATTGCTGATTTTGAAGTCACTGAAATGATGATTCGCTATTTTATAGAAAAAGCCCATAAAAGAAAAGGCTTTTTCTCTCCTCGTATTATTATTTGTGTACCTTATGGGCTAACCCAAGTTGAAAGACGTGCGGTAAAAGATTCTGCTGAAAATGCAGGAGCTAGATATGTGTACCTTATAGAAGAACCTATGGCTGCTGCTATTGGAGCAGGACTTCCGGTAAAAGATCCAAATGGAAACTTAGTAGTAGATATTGGTGGAGGAACCACCGAAATTGGCGTAACATCACTTGGTGGTTTAGTACAAAGTAAATCTATTCGTATAGCCGGTGATAGTATTGACCAAGCAATTGTTGACTATATCAAAAAGAATTTTAACTTACTTATTGGTGATCGTATTGCTGAAGAGTTAAAAATTGAAATAGGCACAGCAATTACACTAGATGAAGAGTTGGTAACAACTGTACGTGGTCGTGACCAAATTGAAGGAAGTTTAACTTCCATTGAAATTACTTCTGAACATATTAGAACAGCTATGCAAGATTCTTTAGAAGGTATTGTCAATGCCTTAGAAGATGTACTTGAGCAAATACCTCCTGAATTGGCGGGTGATATAGTTGAAAATGGCATTGTACTTACAGGTGGTGGTGCACTTATTAGGGGTTTAGATAAATATATTTCTGATATTGTAAAGCTTCCAGTCTATATCGCGGAAGAACCTCTTTTAGCTGTTGCCAAAGGTACTGGTATCGCACTTGATGAACTAGATGTACTTCAGCAAATGGCTTATGAAGACTAGACTTATTAGTATTGTCATACTGCTACTTATAATAGCAGTACTTATTGCAAGAAATGATGAACGTATTAATGATGCGCTACTTAATATTATTAATCCAATAAAGCAGAACTATACTTATTTTACTCAAGATTTAAAAAATAAAGGCAAAAGTTATATTTTCCAACAAGAGTCTATTGAAAAACTCTCTCACGAAAATCGTGTACTACGAAAACATCTCCTTGAGCAGACACATTACATTCAACAAATAAAGAACATTTATACAATACTTCCTAAACTAAGTAAACAGCCTATAAAAAATATCTCAATTACAGAAACTATCTCTTATGTTAAACTCAATAGTTTTTCACAAATAATTTTAACAAAACCTTTAGGGCTTCAAAAAAATAAACTCTATGGACTCTTACAAAATAAAGTCGTAGCAGGCATAGCACAAATACGTAATAACCAACTTTATGGTTATTTAACATCAGATACACAATGTCGTTTTTCCGTTTTTATAGGTGAAGAAAAAGCACCAGGAATTGCTATAGGGAAGAAATCGAACTCTATGATTGTCACTTTTATACCTAAATGGCATAAAATACAAGTGGGAGATGAAGTAAAGACAAGTGGTCTTGATAATATATTTTTCACAGATATTCCTGTAGGTATCGTCACAAAAATAGAAATGCAAAGCTCCTTTAAAGTAGCTCATATTCGTACCTATAGCGACACCTACCATCCTAAAACTTTTTTCCTTATCAATGATGCAAATGTAACACTCACAGAAAAATTTGATAGTAATGCCACCTACTTGGCACCATTTAGGATTATAGAAATTCAAAATGAAAAAAAATCTATAGAACAAAACCTCTCAAAAATTCAAAATATAGAACAAAATGCTAGTGTACCTTTAATTTCAAGTATACCATCACGTATTGATCAAACACAAGAAGAAACTATTGAACCAATTATTCCTAACGAACAACATACTGTAGTAAAACCTAAGAAAAAGAAAAAAATTCAAAAAGAGAAAAAAATTCAAAAAGAGAAAAAACCTCCAACAAGTACTTTAGACTTTTTCTAAAAATAATCTTTAAAACCTAAAAAGGTGCTTGTATTAAGGGCTTTTTGGGTCTTTTTTGTTTATAATATCAAACTAAAAACCAAGGGTATCTCTCTATGCCAAAACGTACTGACATCAACACTATTTTACTTATCGGTTCTGGGCCTATTGTCATTGGACAAGCGTGTGAATTTGACTATTCAGGTACACAATCAGCCAAAACGCTTAAAGAATTAGGATATAAAGTAATCCTTATAAACTCTAACCCCGCCACGATTATGACAGACCCAGAATTTGCAGATAGAACATACATTGAGCCTATTACCCCTGAAATCATCTCTAAAATTATTAAACAAGAAAATGTTGATGCTATCTTGCCAACAATGGGTGGACAAACTGCACTTAATGTTGCTATGGATATGTATGAAACTGGTTTACTCAAAAATATTGAATTTTTAGGTGCTAATCCTGCAGCTATTAAAAAGGGTGAAGATCGTCAAGAATTTAAAGAAGCAATGCTTAAAATTGGTATGGATTTACCCATTTCTCAATATGCTTACAATATGGATGAAGCACTAGATGCAGCTAAAAATATAGGTTTTCCTTTAATCATTAGAGCTTCCTTTACTATGGCAGGTGGTGGTTCTGGTGTGGCATACAATATGGATGAGTATAAAGATATTGTACGTGGGGGACTTGAAGCATCTCCTATCAATGAAATACTCATAGAAGAATCTCTTTTAGGTTGGAAAGAGTATGAGATGGAAGTTATTCGTGACAAAGATGATAACTGTATCATCATTTGTTCTATTGAAAACTTTGACCCGATGGGTGTACATACAGGTGACTCGATTACCATAGCCCCTGCTCTCACACTGACAGATAAAGAATACCAAAATATGAGAAATGCCTCTTTCAAAATATTACGTGAGGTAGGTGTAGATACAGGTGGGTCAAACGTACAGTTTTCAATCAACCCAGATACAGGTCGCATGATAGTCATAGAGATGAATCCTAGAGTAAGCCGTTCATCTGCACTTGCATCTAAAGCGACTGGATACCCTATAGCAAAAGTAGCTACCCTCCTAGCTGTTGGCTTTACACTTGATGAAGTGAGTAATGACATTACAGGGACACCTGCTTCGTTTGAGCCAGTCATTGACTACATTGTGACAAAACTACCAAGATTTACTTTCGAAAAATTCCCACTGGCAAACTCCACACTTACTACAGCAATGAAGTCCGTAGGCGAAGCCATGGCCATTGGACGTACGTTCAAAGAGTCATTTCAAAAAGCCTTATGTTCACTAGAAACTGGACTCATAGGTTTTAACCCTATCAAATGTGATGGTGAAGAACTTATTCGTGAAATACGCCGTCCACATGAAAGTCGCATGCTTTATGTCTTTGAGGGCTTACGGCGGGGGATGAGTGTAGATGCCATATTTGATTTATGTAAAATAGACAGATGGTTTTTATATCAACTTGAAGAACTTTCTCTTCGTGAAAAAGAGATGGACATTGCCCTTCTATCAGATACTACAAGGTTACGTCAAGTTAAGTCTGAAGGTTTTTCTGACCCTATGATAGCTCAAATTATTAACAAAAAAGAAGGTCTTACTCTTTCTGAAAATGACATATATAACGCCAGAGAAAAAATGGGTGTGATGTTAGAATACAATGAAGTAGATACTTGTGCAGCAGAATTTAAAGCCCTTACACCTTATCTTTATTCTACTACAAACATTACAAAAATACCCAAAAAAGAGTTAGTTGAGTCTCAAGATAAAAAAGTCCTAGTCATTGGTGGTGGACCTAACCGCATAGGTCAAGGAATAGAGTTTGACTATTGTTGTGTACATGCTGCTTTTGCATTAAAAGATTTGGGCATTAAATCAATTATGTATAACTGTAACCCAGAGACTGTATCTACTGATTATGATACTTCTGACATACTTTACTTTGAACCCATAGATTTTGAACATGTAAGAAATGTAATTGAACTTGAAAAACCCGATGGTGTCATCGTACATTTTGGTGGACAAACACCACTTAAGTTAGCTAAAAACCTTACAGCTATTGGTGCAAAAATATCAGGAACTACAGCAAAAGTCATCGACCTTGCGGAAGACAGAGAACTGTTCTCTACATTTATTGATAATTTAGGACTTAAACAACCTGAAAATGGTACAGTTTTTGAAAAAGATGCTGCAATGACAGTGGCAAATCGTATAGGATATCCTGTACTTGTACGTCCCTCTTTTGTACTTGGTGGACGTGGGATGAAAACAGTTTACTCAGATGATGAACTTAAAAAATACATGGATGAAGCAGTCTCGGTTTCTCATGATGCACCAGTACTCATAGATAAGTTTTTAGACAATGCCATAGAACTAGATGTCGATGCCATTTGTGATGGGAAAGATGTCTACATAGGTTCGGTAATGCAGCACATTGAAGAAGCAGGAATACACTCTGGAGATTCAGCATGCTCTTTACCTCCTGTAAGTATCTCTGAAGCATTACAAAAAGAAGTTAAAAAACAAACAGCGGCCATTGCACTTGGACTTGGTGTAGTGGGACTTATGAACATCCAGTACGCTATCCATAAAGGTGATATTTACCTCATAGAAGTAAACCCTAGAGCATCAAGAACAGTACCTTTTGTTTCTAAAGCAACAGGTATACCACTTGCTAAGGTTGCCACCAGAGTGATGATACAAGGTGATTTAAAAGAAGCTTTAAAATTTTATGATACCTTTAAAGTGGTTAACTTTAACAAAAAAATAATGGAACCAAAACTTAAAAATCATGTAGCTGTAAAAGAAGCTGTATTTCCATTTAATAAATTACCTGGTTCTGACCTTATTTTAGGACCAGAGATGAAATCTACAGGTGAAGTAATGGGAATATCTGAAAATTTTGGTATGTCTTTTGCCAAATCTCAGTTTGCTTCTAAAAATATTATTCCGCTTGAAGGTAAAGTTTTTCTCTCTGTTACAAAAGCTGACAGACCCAATGCTGCAGAAATAGGCAAAATGTTTATAAATCTTGGATTTGAAATAGTAGCCACAGCTGGAACACATGCAACCCTTGAAGATGCAGGGGTAGCCTCTACACAGGTACTAAAGATTTCTGAAGGTCGTCCAAATATAGATGATATGATTAGAAATGAAGAAATAGCCATTGCTATCAATACTTCAGACAATGCAGGAAGTAAAACAGATGCACGCACCATTAGACAATCTGTTCTAGCCAATCATGTAGCATACTTTACTACGATAGCTGCAGCTCGTGCTACAGCTATGGCCATCAAAGAACTTAAGGCTACCAATGGTGAACTTGAAGCCAAAGCCTTACAAGACTATCTTTCATAGATAATTAAGTATAAAAGATGCTAAAAAATAAAATTTTTCTTACACAAACCGATACAACTATCGGTTTTGTTTCCCAAAATGCAGCTAAACTTTCAAATATAAAACAACGACCTTCCCATAAGCACTATATAAGAGCTGTGAATTCCCTAAAAACACTCAAAAGCTTTACCCGTGTTCCTAATAAACATAAGAATAGAGTAAGACGTGCAAAAAAAACCACTTTTATTATGCCAAATTCTCATTCCTACAGGGTTATTTATGATAGACATCATTTACTCTTAATCAATCGCCTAAAATGGGCCTATACTACATCAGCCAATTTAAGTGGAGAGAGTTATGATGAATACTTCGCTAGAAGTGTTGCTGATGTAATTATAGAACCTCTAAATCTAAACAATAAAGCTTCTAAAATTTATAAATTAGGTCTAACAAAGATACAAAGGATACGTTAATGTCACTTATTTATGAAAATAAGACCATTAAAATAGAAACAGAGGATGCTGAGATACCCTGGCTTAAACTATTTACTCAATATCCCTATAAAGAGATGACTGATGTACCAAAAGTCATTAGAGATGACATTTACGATTTGCTAAATATCATAGAAAAAGAGATGATACGGTATTACAAACCAACAAAAATAAACATCGCTTCATTTGGAAACTATGTTCCTCATGTGCATTGGCATATTATGGCACGTTTTGAAAAAGATAGTTTTTTCCCCGAACCTATGTGGGGAGAAAAACAAAGAGATGCATATTTAAATCTTCCCTCTTTTGAAGTGTTCTATACAAACCTTGTAGAAAAGCTAAGAATCCTAAACCTATAAGGTTATCTTACAGGTCTATTTCTCCTTTTATTTTTACTTCGTGTCCTAGAACTTTTATTTTTTCCTGTATTAGGATGTGAACTACCTATATAATTTCGTCTAGATTTATTCGTTCTACTATTTGAACGAATATTTTTTTTCACATTGCTATTAGATCTTGTTCTAACAGTACGCTTGTCCCGTGATTGATAGACTCTACCTCTATCTATAGCTCTTTGTTTTGTTCTATAATTCCTAGAAGCTTCATAATGGCTTCTATTTTTATAGTATCCATGTACTCCATTACGAGCTCTATAGCGTCTTCCTCTATAGTATCTGTATCCATTATTAAAAAAATGACCTTGTCTAAAACGTCTATTTCCATAATGGTAAATACCATTATGGAAAAATCCACCATAATAATAGAGTCCGTTTAAAAAATAATAAGGTCTATCATAAAAATATGGATAAGTATAAGAAAATAAGGAGACATTGACTCTTGGTGAATTATTATAGTATCCATGTTGATTTGGAAATGTATCATGTTGCGGTACACATCCAGAGAAAAGAAAAGTAGTTGATGCTATGGCAATTATACCTAAATATTTTGTTTTAACCATTTTAATATCCTTTAATAGTTTACCACTATCTTAGAAATAAAACGTGTAAATATTGTGAAGACAGATAGTTATACATCAAAATCTATTATCTCTTCTCTAAATTCCAGTGCAATTTCCCCTTTGCTTCTACGTGCAATGGTATCACGGTATACCCACGCAGATTTTATCTCTTCTCTTTTTTCAATTGTAAGTTGCGGGTTCTCATACCTTCCCACATTTTCAAGTTGTCTTTGTGCTTCATAAAGGATTAATGCTGTAGCAACAGAAACATTTAAGCTCTGTACCATACCTTGCATAGGTATATAAATAATCTTATCTGCCTGTGATATAACTTCTCTACTTACCCCATCTTTTTCATTTCCCATCACAAGCAATATAGGTTTCGTATAGTCTATCTCTCTAAATGAAACTGCTTTTTCTTCCAAATGACTTACAACTACTTGGTACCCTTGTGACTTTTTTTGCTTTAAAAAAGAAATTTTATCTTTATTTTGTATACGGTAACGATGTGTCCATCTATGTGCACCTTGCGTAATGGTTTTATGAATACGTAAACTTTCATTTTCTTTACTAGTATAATAAATGTTTAATACACCCACAGCATCACAAGTACGGATAATAGCAGAAAGATTTTGTGAACTATGTACATTGTCAAGCATTACATGTAGTGTAGGTTGTTTTAGAGAAAGACTTTTATCTATACGCGATAGTCTTTCTTTTGTACTCATATTTAAATACCATCTACTCTGAGTAGTTTTGTTTTCCCTACCATAAGGTCAATAGTCATTAATGCACGTTTAAATACTGACTCCTGTCTATACTCTAAGTTATGTTTTTTGCATATTTCTTTTACAATAGGTTGCATCTTTTGGTAATAACTCAGTGGCATATTAGGAAATAAATGATGTTCTATTTGGTAATTTAAAAAACCTTGCATAAAATCTATAAAGTCAGTACCTGTATTATAATTTACTGATCCCATAATCTGTCTCAAATAAAACTCACCTTGACTTTTAGATGGCTCTGAAAACATATAAATATCTTCAGCAGAATGGTTAGGCACAATCACTAAAAATGAATGCATATTAGCAAAAATTTCTGCCATTAAAATAATAATAAAAGCATTTAAAACTGCTTGTATCCCAAAAGGTAAGAACAATATAGGAAAAACAATAAACTTAATAATCCCATAAGGAAGATAATACTCCATCCATAATTCTAAGCCATTTTTAGTTCGGGGGTCAAGCTCATAGTCTGTAATTGTACGTTTATCTTGTTCTTTTAACTTTTTGTTCTCTAAAATTCTAAGCGTATTAGGTGCATAATAGGTAAATTTCCATGTTGCTGTAAAAGCATAAATAATTACATAACGAAGCCACATTGGTATTTTAGATTGAATCAGCCATTGTAAATTACGCTCAACTTGATCAGGATCATCTTCCTCACCTAAATGATAGTGATGCATAATATTATGCTCATATGCCCAGGCATCAGGTTTAATCCAATCTAAAAAATCTACAAAACGTCTAGAACCTTTAGCAAAATGTTTTTTTGTGTAACGTTCAGGAATATTTGGTACTTTATCATATCCTCCATGTAATATAGGGTGCACAACGTTTGACCAACGTGAAACATTTCCTATACTTATAAGTAATGCTGAAACTAAACCAAAAGTCCAAAAAAGGAGACTTCCAACGCCCCAAAACGCTTCCACTATAGACAAAAAGAGAATAATACCATACCCTGAAAATGTAGCTAAACGCCCCCAACGCTCCATCTTTAAAAGATGTTGAAAATCTTCCTCCCCTACAGGTGGCATAGTCTCCTTAATAGCATCTATGTCTTTTTCTAACTGTTCTTTATCTACATCTTCATAGCGTGCATACTTAGGCTCAGTCTCTTTTTTAATAAACTCTTGACCTGTTTCTGGTGACTTACTCATTTATACCCCTACCCTAAAATAACCCATATTATATACTAATCACAATTAATCCATAGCCTTTTTAGATATAATGGAAAAAATTTAAAACAAAGAGTGATGATGTGCGACTTTAATACTTTAAGTGATGAAGAAAAAAAACTTCATCATGAAAAACTTTTACACTGTGCCAATAATTTTGGAGGAAAAAACTTTTTTCTTCAGCTTCTCGAAGCCATACGTGAGACAAAGCCTCACCCTCTGGTCTCAGCCAACACATCTTTTCATATTGAACTAGGTTCAATTACTTGGGATAAAGTCATCTTTAATGAAAAACTTCAACTACTCCTTAAAGCCCGAGTCAATGAAAGTAAACAAAATAACCTTCTTCCCAAAGTAGATGCAAAGAATTATAAAAAAATTCTTAATCTTCTACGTACCTTAAGACCTATTGTTTTTCATGTTAAGCCAGCCAATAAAGAAGATGGACATGGTTTTTTCTTTCAGCCTTTTAATATCATTGATGAAAACACAACCAAACTAAATCCACTTTTTGATGCACTTTTCTTTTGTTCAGTAGATACTGTAAAAAAGGTACTTAACTACGTACCTAAAAATTAAAACTGTTTATAAAGTCTATTAATGTCTAATATATCTACGTTATAATAGCTCTTATGATGAAACTTTTAGCCAAAAGATATAAGCGTTTTATACTTTATCTTCAAATAATCATTGTACTTATACTCGTATCTCTTATATATAATTTTTTACCAATGAATGCAAAAATAAAAACATTTTATATACATTCATCTAAACCTGAAGAGATTATTAAAATGCTAAAAAACTATGGGTATATCGTTACTTCCTTAGATAAAATAATCTTATCATTTCAAACAACTCCTCCAATAGGTTGGTATACCCTACCTAAAGAAAATGATGGAAGATTTTCATTTTTTACAAACCTACATACTATGAAAACGAATGCCTTAATGAATATAGTTATTTATGCTGGAGAAACCAAAGAAGAAATAGCCCACAGACTTGCCAATGATATGAAGTTGAATGAAGAAAAACTTCTTGAACACTATAACACACTTTCTAGGTTTAAAGAAGGTGATATCTTGGCTGATACATACACACTTGCACGAAAAGCAAATGAAAATGCAACCATGCAATATCTTTTTCATACTTCTTCTCAACATATGCAACAATTTGAAGACAAAAATGTTTCAATAGGACATAAGATAAGAAGTATGAAAGAGTTACTCGTCATCGCTTCCATTATTCAAAAAGAGAGTAACTCCATATCAGAAATGCCTCTCATATCAGCAGTGATTCATAACAGACTCAATAAAAATATGCATTTACAAATGGATGCGACACTTAATTATGGCTCTTTTGCTCATACTATAGTCAGTAGGCACCGTATTAAAAATGATACTAGTCTATATAATACATATAAACACAAAGGATTACCTCCACACCCATTAAGTTCTGTAACCACAGATGCACTTCATGCAACTCTACATCCTGTAAAAAAAGCATATCTATTTTTTATGCTCACCCCAACAGGTACACATGCTTTTAGTGAAACTTATAAAGAACACTTAGAAAAGATTTCTGCATTTAGACAATATCAAGCTGAACGAAAACGCTTAAGAAATCAAGAAAACAATGAGAGTAATGACACAAATGAAATAAATGCAACTAACGGGATACACTCTTTTGGATTTAAAATTTAAAAAAATCTAAGATTTTTTTCCATGTAAAACTTTTTTTAAAAATTTCTTTTTTATATTGTTGGTTTATATTAGAATATGATTGAATAGTTCTAATATGCTTGTCTAAGGCTTTTGCAGCTTTTTTAATATGTTTCGCTTCAAAATCACTCTTCATCTAAAACCTTTTCTATTTCTTGCATGGCATCTTCATTTTTAATTCTAAATTTAATTTCAATACGTCTTGACGCCTCTTTATCCTCTATTCCATTATGCTTAATAACATCCAAATAAGATCTACCAGAAGCTACAACAAGTGATTTGATATTGTGTTTTTTAGAAAATTCTAAAGTTAAAAGATACTCCATCACTGCTAGTGCTCTGTCTTGAGAGAGTTTTAAATTATAAATATATTCACCATCACTATCTGTATGTCCTTCGATAATAATTTTATCTAAAAAAGGTTTTATCTGTTCATTGGTTACCAATGTACCTATATACTCTTCAAACGCTTTTTTAAGCTCAATTTTTGCACCATCTTTAAGCGTAGATTTACCTACTTCAAATAAAATATTTGAAGCCAACTTAAGTGAACCTGTTTTTTTATCTATATGTATTTTTGAACCCAATGCTTTCTTAAGTGCTGCAATAACTTGAAGTTTTATCCCCGTAAGTCTTTTAATTTTTTGTTTTTGTTTTTGCAGGTTTTCTACTAGAGTATCATATTTAGTTTTTTCCTCACCCATTGCAGATAAAAGAGCTAAAAGTTTTTCATCTTTTATTTTAACTTGTTCTTTTTCTGTGCTCAAGGTATTGGACAACATTACAATTTTATCTTCATACTCTTTTAATTTTTTTCTTGTGCTAACTTCTTGACTAACATTATTATCTAATAATGTTTGCACAATTACTACTTTTTTATTAAGTGTATCTATCTCACTATGAGCAAGATGCAGTTTATGATTGAGTTCAGAAATTTCTGAAAGTTTTAATTTAACAATCCTCTCATTCTTAGATAAAATTAATTTATTTTTTGCGAGGTCTGCATTTTTACTTTGTAGAGCTTGCTCTGTTTGAGTTAAATTTTCTCTACTCTTCTTTAAATCAGACCTTAACTCTGCAATAAGTTTGTCTTTTTTTAAGATGTAACTCTCTTTTTCGTCTATCATCAACAAACTTTTTTGCAAAGAGTCTTCTTTTTCATGTAAAACTGACTTTACAATGAACGCTTTAGAGATAATAGCCCCTATTAGTAAAATAAAAACAAAAAGAAGCCCTGCCATAAGATCTGCATAAGATATCCAAAAATTGCTATCTGAATCACTATTATCTCTGTCAAACATAAAAACTATCTCTCATTTTTGTCTTGATGTTTAAGCGTTGCCATATTGTTAAGTATGAGTTGGTTTTGTTCAGAAATGATGCGTGCAAAAGTAGTGAGTTTTTCTACGGCTGTACCTAATTCTTGGTCTATCTTATCAAAAGTATGATCTACGGAGCCATCAAAACGTTCCATACTTTTTTGTAAATTCATTGCATTGCTGTTAAACCCTTCTATACTATCTTGCATAGTAGAAACTGCTGTTACTGTTTTTTCTCGATTTTGTATTTTTTCTAAAGTATCTCGTAACTCAGCTGAAGCTTCTTGCATATGTACCGTTAATTTTGTAAAGTTAACACTGGTATCTTCTATTATTTTAGTGAAATTTTTAAGATACTGTTCATTTAGTTCCTTAATAAAATCCATATTGAATGTCTCTTTTAAGGTCTGTACAATTTCTTGATCTTTTAATTCACTCAGCATATGTTCATGTCTAATAAGTTCAAATTTTTTCCATACACGTGCACCATATATTTTTTCTAAATCGAATATTTGTTTATCTATCTTTGCTAATCCTCTTTTTTCATAATATGTCCATATAAGAGAAAGCATGATTCCATATATAGATGCATAAAAAGCGGTACCAATCCCTGATAATAGTACAGATATTTCATGGTCTAGGGCTTCTGAGTTCTGTACAGTAAAATCTGGCATAGAGATAGCAATAGCAATAAAGGTACCTAAAATACCAAGCATAGGAAATACAGAAGGTCCCACACGAGCAAAGTTATCATTACGTATATCTCTATAGTACTCAGTAATAAACTCTTTTACATGCAAAGTAGACTTTGTTTTACCCATAATTGTCAAAGCATTTAGGCTTAATGCCTCATTTAATTCATCTTCCATCTTTGAAAATGTACCTTTCATGTGGCAGACACTATAGCTTGCATTATGTTTCACAAAAAAGCTAAAAACGATAAAAATAAATGCTACTATCAACAAGGTATGAAATTCAACTTTTAAGGGAAAAAAACCAAAGTACGCCAAGAGTAATCCAACGAGAAAAAGAAAAGGTATGAAGAGTATCATTAATAAGTGAGTGATACATGAAACTGTACTTTTTTTATCTAATGAAGAGAGCATATTAAGTCCTAATATTATTTAGTATTCAAAATTATACATTATAAATATTAACCATAAATCAATATGCCTTATAAATCCGAAAAGTAACTAAGCTCTTCTTCTTTAGGGATATCTTCTTCATTCATATAGGCAATATGAACTTGGTTATATTTTTCTTCTTGCTTTATAGTAATATATTTTTCTACCATTTTAAAAATTATTTCTTGAATGGAATGTTCTGTGGAAGCAATATCAGTTTCAACACAATACGTACCTTCTCCTCCATTCATATTGATATTTGAAAGTAAAATTTCTGCAAACCTTTTACCCCCCTCAGAATCAGTAGACTGAGATATAATCACATAGACATTAAGTACTGGGTCAATCTCAATGAGGACATCTGACTCTCGTTTCCATTTTTTAAGAGGTACTTTAAGAAGTAAATTCTCTGCAGATATCATTATCATAGTAAAAGACTCTTTGTCTCTATATTCCATAAGGTAATAAAAAAATTCTATGGTTGTTCTCAATTTGTCCATTGCTGTTTTTGCTAACTTTACTTCATTTTCATGAAATGAAATATTTTCACTTTTTCTTCGATTAAACTCAATCATACAGTTAAGCCTTTTATTGGGGAATATATTTGATTTTCATTTTATAACAAAATATCTTATAGATAGATATCATACTATTTCGATATAATTCGTTTATGCATAAATTATTTCTAACCTTCATCCTTTTTAGCACATATATATTTGCTAATATTAACATTGTCGTAAGTATCCTCCCTGAGCAAACCTTCCTCAAAGCCATTGGTGGAGAGAAGGTAAACATTACACTGATGGTACAACCAGGCAACTCTCCACATACCTATGAGCCTAATCCATCACAGATGAAATCTGTGAGTAAAGCAGATCTCTATTTAGCGATTGATGTAGAGTTTGAGGATGTGTGGCTTCAAAAGTTTAAAAATTTAAATACAAAAATGCAGGTAATAGATATCGCAGAGGGTGTTCCTAAAATAAGTATGCATACATCTGAAGTAAACTCAAATGAAAAAAAGTCACATGACGCACATGCACACCATCATGAAAGTGATGACCCACATATTTGGACAGCACCACACAATGTAAAAATAATCGCACAAAATATCTATGAAGCATTGATCAAAGTAGATGCTAAAAACAAAGCATACTACCTCGATAACTTAAAGATATTTTTACAAGATATAGAAAGAACACACCTTGAGATAGAAAAAATACTCTCTTCTCTAAAACAAAACCGTTCATTTATGGTATTTCACCCTTCATGGGGATATTTTGCAAAAGCCTATGGCTTAAAGCAAATAGCTGTAGAAGTTGAAGGTAAAAGCCCTACGCCTAAAACATTAATACACATTATTAAAGAGGCAAAAGAAGAAAAAATACATGCCATATTTACACAGCCAGAGTTTTCTGATAGTACTGCTAAAATCATCGCAAAAGAGCTCAATATACCTGTACTCAAAGTAAGCCCCTTAGCCCCAAACTGGTCTGAAAACCTACTAAACATTGCCAAAGCCATAGCAGGACAAAAGTAAATGCCTATCATAGAGATACATAATCTCAGTTTTGCCTATGAATCACAAGTAGTCTTGGAAAACATTAATCTACAAGTAGAAGAGAAAGACTTTTTGGCGATTATCGGACCCAATGGTGGGGGGAAATCTACCTTGCTTAAACTCATGCTTGGCATAAATGAATATCAAGAAGGCACTATTAAAGTACTAGGCAATGCTCCAAAAAAAAGCCTTAGTCACATAGGCTACGTACCACAAAACACCAATGTAAATACAGATTTCCCCATAAAAGTCATAGAGGTAGTCATGATGGGACACGTTGATGGTAAGCGACCTCTATTTGGTTATGGTAAAGATGAAATGCTTTGTGCTTCAGGGGCTCTAGCGCAAGTAGGTATGGCAGATTTTGCCCAAACCAAGATAGGCTCACTCTCAGGTGGACAACGCCAACGTGTCATGATAGCTCGAGCCTTGTGTGCTCATCCACGTATTCTTATACTTGATGAACCCACTTCAAGCATAGACATCACAGGACAACGTGAAATTTATGAATTATTAAGAGAACTTAACAAACACATTACTATCATTGTCGTGAGTCATGATATATCTGTCATATTAGAGTACGCTAACAAAGCTGCACATGTAAACAAAACACTCTCCTATCATGATATATCAGATAAAAAATCTACCTTTCATCAGCATGGAAACAATGAACATTTCTGTGAAATCGAACTTCTACAAATGCTAGGAAGTGACAACTGTGATACCTGCGAAGACACAAACCCTAAATGGAGTTTGAAACCATGATAGAACCATTATTAGAGGCATTGCAATTTGAATTCATGCAACACGCACTACTCGCAGGCATACTTGTAAGCTTTGCTGCGGGTATAATAGGTTCACTTATTGTGGTAAACCGCATGGTATTTCTAGCAGGTGGCATCGCACATACTTCTTATGGTGGCATCGGGCTTGCTGTCTACTTTGGTCTACCTATCTTTCTAGGTGCTTCAATTTTTGCTGTAGGTGCTGCTCTTCTCATAGCAGCGTTGACACTCAAAAAACGCCACCGTATGGATACTTTCATAGGACTTATTTGGGCTGTGGGTATGGCTATTGGTGTCATTTTTGTAGACCTCACCCCTGGATACAATGTAGATCTTATGAGTTACCTTTTTGGTTCTATACTTGCTGTGAGTACGCAAGATTTATACTTTATGGCAGGACTTCTCGTGCTCATCTTAATTGTAGTTACCCTGCGTTACCGTGACATCCTAGCAGTCTCGTATGACTCAGAGTATGCAAGCTTACGTGGTGTAAATGTACGATTTTTCTATACACTCATACTTATACTCTCTGCCCTTACTGTAGTCATAGCCATTAAAGTAGTTGGGCTTATCTTGGTAATAGCCATGCTTACTATCCCCGTATACATTGCAGAGAAACTCTCCTCTAGTCTATTTTCTATGATGTTCCTCTCTGGTGCCATTGCTACACTTTTTACCCTTGTTGGTTTATGGCTTTCATATACTTATGACCTCACCTCTGGGGCTTCTATTATTATGGTATCTGCTGTATCACTAGGACTGTTTTTACTCTTTACACATAAAAAAATATGACTCTATTTGTTATATTCTTTTATGTATTACTTCTTTCTGTAGTACTTAATGGAAAAGTGCATTATATTATCATATTATATTATCTCATGTTGGGTCTACTTACATTTATAATGTATACTAAAGATAAACACGCTTCAAGATATGGCTTTTGGCGAGTATCCGAAACCACATTACATACATTATCGCTATTTGGTGGCTGGACGGGAGCAGTTTTAGGACAAAATATTTTACGACATAAAACACAAAAACAACCTTTTAAAACCCTATTTAATATAACTATATTTATTAATATTTTGTTCTTCTACCTCCTTCTCTTTTTTACATAAAATACGCTTGATAGATAATTTATATTACGCTACACTATCTTCATGAAAACATTTCTTATTTCTTTACTTACATTAATACTCATCATATCTATTGTACTAATCAGTTATCCTAGTGATGAGCAAAGTAATAGCTATAAAAATATGCTATCTGTTAGAGCAGATACTGCTATAGAAAATGGCTGGATACCTGCTATCACCCCTGAATCAGCGTATAATATAGAGGAAACACACAACATAGATACCAATGTGTTTTATGGTAGTTTTTACTATAAAGAAAAAGATGAAAGTTCCTTACTCAAACATTTAACACTTATAGATGAGAAAGACAAGACCTATAGCTGGAAAGATATACTTTTGCATATAGATACCAAACGAAATAAAGTTTGGTATAGAAATAAAATGGATTAGACAATGCAAATATTTCTAAAAACCATCGGTGCTTTAAACGACGAGACGAGACTCACCATACTACGCTTCATAGACATCAATGGTGCCGTCTGTGTCTATGACATAGAATCAGCCTTTGGAATGATACAATCACGCATCTCTCGCCATTTAAAAATACTTAAAGAGGCAGGCTTCTTACGAGTTGAGCGAAAAGGACGCTGGGCATACTACTCTATTCGCTCTCCTCTTGATGCATTTCGTCAAGATATTTTGAAAGAAGTTTCTTATCTGGAAATGACAGTGCCTGAATTTGAAAGTAACTGTGAAATAAACTTAAAGGATACAAAACAATGAATACATTCCAAATAGCTCAAACAGCATTAGAAGGGTATAAAAATACGAAACTTAGTGATGAGAGAATTGATACATTGGTTAAGCAAGCCAAAGTACAAATAGAAGAGATAGCTAAAAATAAAGAACTCTATGATGATTTTGTAAGCCAGGTTGATGCACCTAACCCTGTAGACGACATCATACTCTGGGTACTTTTTATGTCAGATGAAGACATACGTGATACCTACATAGAAACGTTTAATAAAGATTTTCGTGATGACATCCCCATAAGTGATTTGGGTGATTTGCTTATCTATCTTGTCTATTTGAAAAAAGTAAAAGATGTAGAGTTAGAGGGGTATGCATATCTTGAAGACTATGAAGGCGGTGAGATAGAAGACGTGGATCAATTTGCACTTACGAATGCTTTCTTGTATATTCAAAAAACAAAAGAAGTGCAGATAGACTTTTAATTCCAACCTCACATCAAGAGGAACAGCTAACATATGAGATACCGCCTATATTAAAAAGTTCTGTCGGCTTTAGCGTATAGTATTTCTCCTCAATTTCCTTAGACTGCTCTTCATAGGGCTTGTTCATTACTTCTTGTAACTCTTTTATAAGAGAGTAATCACCCATCTTTGCTTTCTGGTAGGCAGGTACTAAGTGCCATTCTCGCAGTGTATATTTAGGGTTTACACCTTTCATACGTTCTGAAAGTTCTTCCTCAGCATTAGTAGAAGTGGAGTTGATAAGAGCTTTCCATTTTTCTAGCCACTGCGACCATCTTTTTTCCAACGATTTATCTTCACTCACATTTCCATAAAAACTTTTTTTAAGTGGCTCTATATTTTGGGGGATATTTGAGAGTTCACGAAAGAAAAGTGTATAATCAACATACGTTTTCATCATAAGGTCAAAAAGTTCTCTTAAGAGTGCTGCATCATAGCTGTCAAGTCCTAGTTTAGAAGCCCACACACTTTCCATCTCTTTTTGCATAAGAGCAGAAAAGTCATTACGTATTTCTTCTAGCTTGAGTAGAGCTTTCTCATCTGATGCGAGTAAAGGTTGTAACGCTGAACAAAATTGATTAAAGTTTTCATACCCTGCACGAGGTTGATTGAAGAAAGAAAAATGTTTCCCTCCACCTGTCCACGGTTGATATTCAGGATTAAACAACTCCATAAATCCAAAAGGTCCATAGTCAAGTGTAAAACCTCCAGCTGCACAGTTATCACTGTTGAAATTTCCTTGGCAGTAGCCCACACGTATCCAGTTTGCTACAAGTGAAGTAAGACGGTTACGAAATTCATGTGCTAAGAGTATTACTTTCTCAGGCATCGTTAAGTTGCTATCTATCTCTTCGCTATACTCACGTTCTATGAGGTGCGAGACTATCATCTCTAACTCTTGTATGGCTTTGGGGTGTTCTTTTTTTCTCGCTCTGCGTCCAAAGAGCTCTACTTGCCCTACTCTTAGAAACGACGGAGCAACCCGTGTGGAGATAGCAACATACTCAGAGACCATCATATCTGGGTCTTTAGAACGAGAATCATCCGAATACCATGGACGTTTTACCTGCTCACTCTTTGAGACATACAGACTCAAAGACCTAGATGTTGGGACACCCAGAGCATACATATGTTCTTGGGCCAAAAACTCACGAATGCTCGAACGTAAGACTGCTCTGCCATCTGCTCCACGACAGTATGGAGTACGACCTGCACCTTTGAGCTGCATCTCCCAACGATTTCCGTTTAGCACCGCTTCAAGCACAGAAATAGCTCTGCCATCTCCATAGCCATTACCTGATCCAAAAGGGCATTGTTGGTAGTACTCTGTACCATAGATGGACAATGCATAACCCGTTGCCCAGCCATATTTTTTCATAGGCTCTGGCACATCAGACAAATCACCTGAAAACATACGCATAAAATCTTCTGACTGTGCTAGCGTATCAGCCAAGCCAAGCTCTGCAAATAAAGTCTTACTATGTGCAATGTACTGTGGTTCTTCTATAGGTGTTGGTTTTACAGGGACATAATGTCCCATAAACACTTCTCGAGCAGCGTGGTCAACACCATTATCCCTTGCTTCAGGGTCACTTTTAAGTGTGTCCAAAAATGAATGATCTACAAACTGTGCCAAATCGTTAAGTGTTTCTGCCAAATGAGTGTTCTGTTCTTTCATACTCTCTTCCTTCATTTAAAAGTTCACCTTATCTTTTATTTGCTTTAAAGTATCACCAACACGCTTAAAATACAAAGCACATGTCCCAATGCTGAGATAAAGAATATACTCTTTTTAATTTTATTTACTTTTATGTTAAACGCAAAGGACGCTGAGTATACTACTTCATACGCTTTACACTTGACACGTTTTGCCAAGCTATTTTGAAAGAGGTTTCTTATTTGGATATAGTGGTGCCTGAGTTTGAGGGTGGCTGTACACCATAAAGTCTTATTACATATCCAAAGGGCTAGCTACCCTACCCTTATTCATCTCAGCTACCACGTGGGTATAGACCATTGTGGTCTC
>Ga0256840_1000937_pt1 | contig 28779 bp, 26 predicted proteins | sample 355202metaG_FD_185969 | JGI IMG/M metagenome (GOLD analysis project Ga0256840, IMG submission 185969) | Hydrothermal vent microbial communities from Mid Atlantic Ridge, Atlantic Ocean - 355-202 | ecosystem: Environmental > Aquatic > Marine > Hydrothermal vents | place: Atlantic Ocean: Mid... | reverse complement strand
TATCCCTTGACCCTTGCGGCGAAGCTGTGAATGTATGCAGGTTGCCTTATGTGGTGCGAAGAATCACACCCTACAATTTTGTGCCTTAGTAGGTCGGGTTGTCCTCACCCCCGACATAAATTATAACGGCATATTTCTACAGTTTTTCATCATACAACTTTAAAGATGAAAGTTTACATAGTTCAAAATTTTTGTTTTAACAAATACCTCTAAATATAAAAAATATTTTATCATAAAATTATCCAAAAAAATAAAAACTACAACCTCTCAGGCATCTCATCCTTAAAGGCAATACTCTCTGCTTTTTCTAAGATGTCCAATGCTCCATCAGCTATCATGAGTTCTGCTAGTTGTAAGCCTAAAGTATTACATTCACTCACTTTGGCTGTAAGTTCTTTGTGCATAATGTTCGTACCGTCTGGGTAGCCTAGCATGGCTTTTACGGTGATGTCATCACCTGAGATGATAGCATTGACTGCTACTGGAGCAGAACAGCCTGCACCTATGGCAGAGACAAAGTCACGTTCTAGTTTGGTGGAGGTAAATGAGTTTGCATCGTTTAGGCTCATGGCAATTTCACGCACTCTGTCATCGGAACTTACTATTTCTATACCAAGGGCGGCTTGTCCCATAGGTGGTATGAAAAAGTCTAGTTTTTCAACATACGGGATGTCTTTGAGTAAATCAAGTCTATAAAGCCCAATGTATGCCAATATAATCGCGTCATACTGTCCCTCTTTGAGCTTTCGTAGTCTTGTGTTGACATTTCCCCTAAGTTCCTTCACTTTAATGTCGGGACGGCGTTCTAGGAGTTGCATACGTCTTCTTAGACTTGTCGTTCCTACCGTAGCACCTTGTGGCAGGTCATCTAAACTTTTATAGGTGTGTGAAAGCAGTACATCACTTTGATCTTGACGTGTGGTAATGGCACAAAGTTCCAACCCTTCAGGAATGTAGGTTGGTACATCTTTTAAAGAGTGTACTGCCAGGTGCGCATTACCTGCGAGCATTTCATCTTCAAGCTCTTTAGTAAAGTGCCCTTTACCTCCAATGAGTGCTAATGGTTTGTCAAGTATTTTATCACCTTTTGAAGTAATTTCATTGAGTTCTACGCTCACATTTGGAAAAGAGGTTTCAATTCTCTCTTTAATATGATATGCCTGCCAAAGTGCAAGATTACTTGCACGTGTTGCTATTATAAGTTTATCCACGTTCATCACTTTATTTAAATTTTATTGTTACTACAGTCTACTAGAAGAAAGAGATAAGTTTTTTGTACCCATCACGCATTTTGTCCCATGTGCCATCTATATAGATAGTAGGTGTACCAGCAACCATCATTTTACCTGCAGCTTTTTCATCGGCTTTCATGACATCTTTTACGGCTTGTGCATTGACTTTCTCAGCACTTACAGAGTAACCAGTATGCGACTTAACTGCTGCTAAAATCTTAGTCATATCTGTCTCTTTAGCATCAATTTTAAGACTATACATCTTCTCAACAACATCAAGTTTACCTTCATGTTGTGCTACATGCATAACACGCGTTAAGACATCTGATACGGGGTGTATGCGTAAAAGAGGTAGATGATAATAATATATAGCCATTTTGCTAGGATTTTCTTTTGCTGCTTTAAAAATATCGGGCACTATATCTTGGCAGAATGGACACTGAGGATCTGAAAAAATCAACACTTTATGCTTTGCATCTTTATTACCAAAAAGTAAATGCGCATCATCATACATACTTGCAGGGACGCTTGGTCTAATTTCATCTCTATAGTCATTACCTGTTTTAAGATTGACAAGATGACCTGTAACCATGCCATCTTTTATAAACATCGTCTCTGGCACACTAATCTCTTTTTCTTTGTAATCTAATTCCATAGAAGTCAAAAGTATCGTCCATCCTGGTAAATCTTTATGTGTCTTAGACTCAATAATATTTATGCCTTTTACTTTCACTTGTGGATTTTTTACCACTGCTTTTTTTACATATTTGAGTAAGGTTTTGTTATCTGGTTGTGCACTTGCACTAAGCGTTACGGTCGCTACGACCGTGCTTACTAATAATTTCGACATCAATGACATTGTCTTCTCCTTGGTTTTTAAAGTTGTTTTTTGTATGTTCAGGTGTTATTTTAGCAATAAATTGTAAATAGACTGTGTAACACAAAGCAAGAAGTCCTAAAAAGTCAGAAAACACACCAGGAATGATGAGTAATATCGCACCAATAAAGTAAGAGAGTCCTGCATTTTTAAACTTTTGCATATTAAGTTTGCCTTGTTTGACGGCATTCATATTACTCATCATCGTATGTTGTGACTTTTGCAAAAGTGCCATACCTAGCATAAAGCTCCCCATAATCCAAATCACAGACCATGCAAACCCTATGTTTTCGCCTGTTTGTAAAGAGACATAAAGTTCTATCAAGAAGTATGGAATAATTAAAAACATATTTTAAAACTTGGCTTCTATAAATGCTAAAATCTCTTCTGATGAGCGTTCTTCTTTTCCCATACCTTTACGTGTGACAAACTCAACCAATCCATCGGCTAGTTTTTTACCGATAACCACTGCATAAGGTACACCCAAAAGCTCATAGTCTTTCATTTTTGCACCAAAGCGGTCTTTACGCTCATCTAAAAGAACATCCACACCTTTTGCTAACATCGCTTCATAAAGCCTTTCACCAAGAGCGACTTGTTCTTCATCTTTAATGTTAGAGATAATGATTTGCAAATCAAAAGGTGCAGCCTCTTTTGTCCAGATACACCCTTTATCATCATGATTCTGCTCGATAATACCTGCGAGTAAACGACTCACACCGATACCATATGTACCCATAATCATAGGTACAGACTTACCATTTTCGTCTAAGAAGTTACATGCCATTGATTCTGAATACTGAGTTCCAAGTTGGAAAATGTGCCCTGCTTCAATCCCTTTAGTGTAACGTAGATTTCCACTACAGCTTACACAAGCATCACCTTCACATACAGACGAAATATCTGCATAGTTCATCTCAGGCGCATCGTATACACTAGGATTTACAGCTGCACCTAATGCCTCTTCTATGATAACCATATCAAGTTTTACAGAGTCATCACATTCAACTAACTCATTTGCTCCGATGGCATTACATGCTTTAACCTCTTGAAGTTCAATGTCACTTGGTAATACGAACCCAACATGTGCTGTTTTTCCTTCATCATAAAGTGCTTTCATTACCACTGTTTTTACGAGAGTCTGAGTGTCATATACTTTAGGTTGAGCCACTGCAGCTTCAATGTTTGCTCCATACTCACAGTTATCACAAACAACTATGGTATCTTCACCAGAGTCAGCAAGTACCATAAACTCTTTACTACCACTCCCACCAATAGCGCCAGAATCTGCTTCAACCACTCTAAAGTCAAGACCTAAACGGGTAAATATTTTTTTATACGTCTCTTCCATCAGTGCAAATTCTCTTTGCATGTCCTCAACTGAAGCATGGAAACTATAGGCATCTTTCATTAAAAATTCACGTCCACGCATAAGTCCAAAACGTGGGCGTATTTCATCTCTAAACTTGAGGTTAATTTGGTAAAGATTTAAAGGAAGTTGTTTGTATGACTTTACCGTTTGGCGTACCATGTTTACCATCATTTCTTCATGGGTTGGTCCAAGTATAAAGTCATTATTTTTACGGTCTTTAAAACGTAAAAGTTCTTTTCCATATTTATCCAAACGTCCACTTTCTTGCCAGAGTGCGGCAGGTGTAACAAATGAAAGTGACACTTCTTGACAACCTGCTTTGTCAAGTTCTTCTTTCACCACTGTTCGTACTTTGTCAAGTATCTTTTTCCCAAGAGGTAAAAAATTGTAAAGTCCTGAACCACCAACTGATTGTATAAGCCCTGCACGTATAAGGTAAATATGGCTTGCTAAGGTTGCATCATTTGGTGTTTCTTTTGTTGTAGGTATGAGTAGTTTAGAAAATCTCACGCGCTGTATCCTTTAGTGTAGTGTTCATCTTTATATTGTTTTAAATCTATGTTATCGGTGTCAATGTTAAGTATGCGTTTTACCGATTCAATGTCATTTTCATTCTTGTTTTCTTTTGAGGAAAGACGTAAATTCTGTGTGGGTTCATAAAGAAAACGTTTAAACATTTGTGCTGCCATCTTACGCATATTCTCTTCTGCCTCAGCAGGTACAAAACCTTTTTTAATGGCACGTTGTATCTCTATATCTATAGCTTGATCTGCATTGGTGTACAGTTCTTTAATAACAGGTTCTATAGACAAGGCCCTAAGCCATGAATAAAATGCCTCTTGGTATTCTTCTACTACTTGTGCTGCTCTTATGGCTTGTTCTTCCCTCAATGCATGATTACTCTGTGAAATAGAACGTAAATCATCTATGCGAAAAAGTTGTAATTTTTCCATACCCATATCTTCTATATCTCTGGGGATAGCCATATCAAACCAAAACCGTGGAATGCTTATATTGTCTATCATCTCTTTTGAAATGATAGTCTCTTTAGCAGAAGTTGCAGAAAAAACGAGTCTATAACGGTTAATGTATTTTTCTAACTTCTCTACTGTGTCAGCTTTAACATTTTCACCTAAAGTGTGTGCAACAAGTTGCACTTTTTCTAAGTCCCTACCTAACATTACCACATCACATCCTGCACGTAAAAGATGTTTAGCTGCGAGAACTCCCATCTCACCAGCACCTACAACTACACCCGTCATACCTGCCATATTGTCACCTAAAAGCTTATGTGCCTGTGCCACTGCAACTGAAGCAATAGAGATAGGATTTTGAGAAATGTTCGTTGTATTACGCACCTCTGCTGCACATTTAACAGCATAGGATATGATACGGTTTAGTTTTCGTCCAGCTGTTTTGTTTTTATGTGACACCATAAAGGCTTCTTTGACTTGCCCTGTGATTTGTGACTCACCAATGACTAGTGAATCTAAAGATGAAACCACAGAGAAAATATGTTTGACCGCTTCTTCATCATCTAGTCTTAGTGCAGTGGTTTTTAGCTCATAAAAGTTCAAGTCAGATTTTTTTGCCATGAGTCCCAGTATAGCGTGGTAAGATGAAAAGTTGTCCCGCGTTGCAAGAACAATCTCTACACGATTACACGTAGAGATAATGAACGCTTCATGTACAAACTCAAATGCCACGAGGAGGTTAAGCATCTCTATTTTTTCTCCATCATTTGCAAATGCTAACTTTTCACGCATTCCTTGTTCACAATTTTTATGTGAAAAACTCACTACTTGATAGTACATTAAAAATCCCTTTCTATCATAGCCATTGCAATGCTACTCAAGGCATCTTCACCTTTTTCATTCATCAAAGTAATGGCTTCCTCTATGAGTACTTTTGCTTCATTATAGCTTTTTTGGATTACCTTAGTGTTTTGCATCATGCTTTTTATCCATGTTTGCTCATCAATGGAGAGTACCTTTCCATGAAGCGCTTTGAGTTTTATTTTATCTTCGTGATTCATCGCTTCATAGAGGTAGATGTAAGGAAGTGTTGTTTTCCCTTCCACGAAGTCATGCAATGCAGGCTTACCTAGAGTTTGGGTATCCATAGTGATGTCAAGTAAATCATCTATCATCTGAAAAGCGATACCAAGGTTACGCCCGTAAATCATGTATGCATCTCTGTCTTTTCCTGCAAGATACGCAGCTGCACCTGCACAAGCTTCCATAAGTGAAGCTGTTTTTTGGTAAATCATCTCTAAGTATATTTTTTTATCTGTGTTAAACGCACGAGAGAGTGACACATCTTTTAGCTCACCTAGACTAAGCTGTATGACTGCATGAGAAATAATTTTAGAAACTTCAGGGCTGATGTTATTTAACTCAAAAAAACCTTTTGAATACAAAATATCTCCCATCATGATGGCCGTTTTGTTACCATAAAGAGCATTGAGAGAAGGTTTAGCACGGCGTGTATAGGCATCGTCTATCACATCATCATGTAGCAAACTAGCTGCATGTATCATTTCAACAATAGCAGCAGTCTTCACAACAGCAAGTCCAGAACCTGCTATTTTTAAGATGAGCTTTGCACGAAGTCTTTTACCATGCGGAAGTTCTGCATAAAGTGCAGACACTTCTTTATCATTCAACTCACTTATAAACTGTTCTATCTTTCTCTCGACTGCACTTAGCACGGTTACCTATCCTTCTTAAGACGCTTGAATTTCAAATTCAAATATTATAACTAATCTATACTAAATTACTTTCCGTACTGCTCAACAAAAGTTTCATAGTCACCTTCAAAGTCGATAATCGTACCATCTTCATTAATCTTAATCACTCTGTTGGCAAAAGCATCAATAAGCTCTCTATCATGAGAAACACAGATGACGCCACCTTTGTAGTTATGTAAGGCTTCACCCAGTGCCACAATGGCTTCGAGGTCAAGGTGGTTGTTTGGCTCATCCATCACAAGGAAGTTTGCACTATCCATCATCATTTTACTTAGCATCACACGGTGTTTTTCTCCACCAGAACATGCATCTATCTTTTTCTTTTGCTCTTCTCCAGAAAAGAGCATACGCCCAAGCGTTTTACGTATGTCGTCGATATGCCACTTGACATCAAACCCTTGTATCCACTGGGGGAGTTCTTCATCACCTACTACAAGATCAGTTGTATTTTGGGGGAAGTATGAGTAGGTAATCGTTTGTCCCCATTTCATCGTTCCTCTCTCTGCTTCTATCTCTTCCATGAGGATTTTGAGTAAGGTTGACTTACCCACACCATTTCCACCGATAATGGCTATCTTGTCTTCACTTTTTACTTTAAAAGAAAGATTTTCAAAGACCTTTTCGCCATCATAAGACTTTGAAAGACTTTCCACATCAAGTACTTCATTTCCTATGTCACGGTGCGGTTTAAACATAATGGACGGGTCACGTCTTGAAGAAAGTTTAATGGCTTGCACATCTAACTTGTCTAGTTGTTTCTGACGTGAAGTGGCCTGTTTTGCCTTAGAAGCATTCGCTGAGAAACGTTTAATGAAGCTTTCTAACTCTTCTTTCTCTTTAAGCCCTTTGGCTCTGTCTGTCTCTGCTTGTTTTGCTATGAGGTTTGCAGCGATATACCACTCATCATAGTTCCCCGTAAACTCACGTATGTTTTGGAAGTCAAGGTCAAGTATGTGTGTTACCACACCATTTAAAAAGTGTCTATCGTGAGAGATAACCATGAGTGTACCCTCATGACGTTTAAGCTCATTTTCTAACCATGAGATAGTCTCCATGTCAAGGTTGTTTGTAGGCTCATCAAGTAGCAAAATATCTGGCTTCAAAAAAAGTACTTGGGCGAGTAAGATTTTAAACTTGTCTCCACCTGTGAGTGTTGACATGAGTTCACTGTGTTGCTCTGCAGGGAAACCAAGAGACTGGAGCAATTTTTCAATCTTTACATCTGACTCATAAGTAGGGTCTTCATCCGCACAAATCATCTCTAGTTCACCTAGACGGTTATTGACCTCATCAGATTCAAAGTCACCTTCCATATAGAGTTTTTCTTTCTCTTTTTGTGCATCAAAAAGTTTTTTATTTCCATAGAGTACTGCGTCACTTAATGTATAGTCTTCAAAAGCATACTGGTTTTGAGAAAGCATGCCTAGTTTGAGTCCTGGTTGAATTTGCACTTCACCATCACTTTGTTCTAACTCACCTGCGAGAATTTTCATAAAGGTAGATTTGCCTGCACCATTGGCTCCTATGAGTCCGTAACGTTTACCTATATCCATAGTCATATTGATTTTGTCGAAAAGTACTCTTTTCCCGTAGCGTTGTGTTAAATTTACTGTACTAAGCAAGTGTTATCCTTGTTATAATGATTCATGTGATTCTAGCGAAATGTGCTGAAAGTGGAGAAATCCCCCCTCGTAAGGGGGAAGAGACAAGCTATTATTTTATCAGTTCTACAATATTTTCTATAGGTCGCCCTATCGCTGCCTTTCCATCTTTTATTACAATAGGTCTTTCTATCAATTTTGGATTTGCTACCATGGCATCCACAAGTGCTTCTTCAGCTTCTACATCTTTAAGTCCCAACTCTTTATAGATGTCTTCTTTAGTACGCATAAGTTCTCTAGCTGACAGTCCAAGCATTTTTAGTAGTGTGAGTAATTCCTCTTTACTTGGTGGTGTATCTAAGTACTTTACCACCTCTGCTTCTATACCTTCTTCTTCTAACAATGCTATAACATTTCTCGATTTACTGCATCTTGGATTATGCCAAATAATTATTTTACTCATTTATACTCACTTTTTATATTTTAGACTTATTCTACACTATGCTAACTTTACTTTATAAAGTTTTAGCTATCATTACATAACAAAAAATTATAGTTTGGAATAATCACTCATGTTTTCTTGGTTCAAAAATATATTTATCTCTTCACCTTCTCACACTAAAGAAACCCCACCAGGTCGTACTTTTAAACGTATTTTAACGAATGAATATTTCGGTTTAGCTAACACTGTGACTAATCCAAAACTTCAAAAAGAAGCACAAGAACGCAAAATAACACAGATTAATGAACATAACCTTTTACCTATATATGTCACATATCATTACGAGCACAAAAAAATTATTGCTGCAAAAGTTGCATTTCAAAAAGAAGAACATGCAAAAAAATGGAATATGATACATATTACAGAAATTTCATTTCTACTCTATCTTGAAGATTTTAAAGATTTTGAGGTAATGACTAAAACAAACCTTAAAGAAAATTTTATTGATGTTACTCCTGAGCATATTGACTACGAAGGTATTGAACGAAGAAAAAATGTTAGAGATTTGATATACGCTTAAAAAATAATAAAAAATTACTGTAAAAACTAAAAGTAATCAAATGAGCCAAAAAACCAGCCTATACCGAACCATCGAAATCCTAAAGCACCTCAACGAGGGTAAAAAAACTCTGTGTCACGAGACTGGCAGAGGAATATGAGGTCAGTGACAGAACCATACAGCGTGACTTTGTGCTGATACGTGAACGCTTTGGGGACTTTATGTCTTACTCAAAAAGAAGTTAAAATCCCTCTAACCTAAAGCATGCCATCTTACTATCTTCTTATCAACTCCAGTAATTACACTCTCATCTTTTCCTTCATAATCTATATTTGAAAGCATGTACCTCACAGCATTAAGTCTTGCACGCTTTTTATCATTGGCATCTAGTTCACACCATGGTGCGTCTTTTGTACCTGTGCGTATAAACATTTTATCTCTAAGGACTTCATACTCATCATATTTTGCCATAGACTTGTAGTCAAGATCTGAGAGTTTCCAACTTTTAAGTGGGTTATCTTCTCTGTCTTTGATGCGGTTTTGTTGTGTCTCTTTACTTATGTTTAGGTAGAACTTGAAAAAGAGTATGCCATCATCTACGAGCATCTCCTCTACACGATTGACCTGTCTATAAAAGTGTTCATGTTGCTTAGGAGTACAAAAACCAAAGATATGCTCAATGCCTGCTCTGTTGTACCAACTTCTATCAAAAAAGACTATCTCTCCTGCGTTTGGTATCTGTTTTAAATGGCGTTGAAAATACCACTGCCCTAGTTCTTTAGAGTTAGGTTTAGGAAGTGCCACAGAACGTGCTTCTCTTGGGTTCAAGTAGTTGTTAAACTCTTTGATGGTTGAGCTTTTTCCAGCTGTGTCCATCCCCTCAAATATAACAAGTAAACGCTTGTCATTGTCTATGACCCATTTTTGAAGTTTTACCAATTCATGCTGAAGTTTAAGGGATTCTTTTTCGTAAAAATCGCGTTCTATGTTTCCATTTTTTTTAAATACTTTTGATTTTTTGTCTTGATAGTCACCTAAGTCTTTTGTATAAATTATATGTTGATTATCCATTCTCTTTACCTTGTACATTATGTTTTTCACGCATCATTTGAGCTTGACGTTCTTCACTCTCAAGTTTCATAAGCAAACGCGCATTATTGATACGGTATTTTGCATTTTCCTCAAGTGTAGTGTCAAAGCGGTCTTTTAAACTGATATGTTCTTGCATAAGGTTTTCATAAATACCCTCAGCACTCTCTAACTTTGCTTTTGTTTGGCTTAGTTCTTTTTCTAATTCATTGGCATTTTTTTGTAAAAGGTCAAAATTGACTTGTGTACTATTTAACGTCTCTTTTGTCTCTGAAAACTGGGCAAGTTCTTGTTGGTTTTTAGCATCTTTTATCTTATATTCTTGAAGTTCACGTTCGATGCGTGTAATATGTTCTGCTTTTGCTTTATTGTCAATCTGTACATTCCAAAACCTATCCTTATATGTTTTAACACGCATGGCAGAGACTACAACCGTCAAAACAATAACCAACAAGACTACCACTGCTATGATAGCCATTAACATCAGTGTGGAGTCACCTTGTATTTTTTCTATAAGTTCATTCATTCTTAACCTCTTATCATGTCATACTCTGTAGGGTAATCACATTTCATCTTTTGTGTGGCTAATTTCCCTTTTCCGTACTTCATACTAGGAAATACTATCTGTACTTTGTTATCAAGGTCATCGTAGTAAGCTATACTGTGCAATTTTTGCGTATCATCTAACTGTATTGTGTACTTTTTTCCTTGATATTGTGCAACATAAATATTTTTACTATGTAGTTTCGCCTTACCAAGTACCTTAGCGATGTCAAGTCCTTCAGAGATGTAATAAGCAGATACCTGCTCTAAATCATGGTCTACCACAAGTAACTCTGAACCATCTGTACAAACCTCTTTTTTAGTGGGTTTTAAGTAACTCCACTTAAAAAGTTTACCCTCAGAGAAACGTACCTCTCCATTGTAAGTGATTACTTTTTTCTTGGTATTGGTTATCATCTGGGTAAAGTCTGCTGAAAAGTTATCGGGTAACTTTATCTCTGCAAACACGATGCCAGTAAAGAGGAGGACTCCTAATAGTTTTGTCATTCTTTTTCCTTAATTCATAAATGAAATATACCAAAATAGCACTTGAAATGTGATAATATTGATTATCTTACCTAAAAATAGTGAATAGACTGTGACTGCTATTTACACTCTCTATACATCAAAAGTATTGATTGTCATATTAAATACAATTTTACATCTTTGTTGTAATTATGAGATACAAACATAAAGATGTTCTTAAAAAACTCAGCTAACGGACTATTAATCACTATTTAGATAAGATTATGTCTATTATAATATTAGGTATGATTAAGAATGATAAAAAGTATCCTCAAAGCTTTCGGCACCAAAAATGACAAAATCGTAAAAAACTATCTTAAAAAAGTACAAAGCATCAATGCCCTTGAAGCAGAGTATGAAAAGATGGATGATGAGGCACTTAAAAGTGCCTTTAATGCACTTAAAGCCTCTGTCTTAGAGGGTTCTAAATCATTGGATGATGTACTTTATGACTCTTTTGCTATCACCAGAGAAGTGTCTAAGCGTACACTTGGTCTTAGACACTATGATGTCCAAATGGTCGGAGGTATGGTACTGCATGATGGGAACATCGCAGAGATGAAAACAGGTGAAGGTAAAACACTTGTAGCCACACTAGCTGTTGTACTGAACGCCATGGAAGGCAAAGGACTACACATCGTCACAGTCAACGACTATCTAGCAAGTCGTGACAGCGAAGAGATGTCACCTTTGTATGAGTTTTTAGGCTACACAGTGGGTTGTTTAACTGCAGACATACATGACGATGCAAGCAGAAAAGCACAGTATGACGCAGACATCACGTATGGTACAAACAACGAATACGGCTTTGACTACCTACGTGACAACATGAAAGTAAGAGCAGAAGAGAAAGCACAACGTGAGCATCACTATGCCATCATCGATGAAGTGGATTCTATCCTTATTGATGAGGCTAGAACGCCACTCATCATCTCTGGCCCTACACAGCGTGACCACAACCACTACGCAAGAGCAGATGAGATAGCCAAAAAGATGGAACGTGGCGAAAAACTACCTACTAAAGCTGGCGAACCAGAGCAAACTACAGGTGACTTTGTAGTTGATGAAAAAAACAGAACCATCGTTATGACAGAAGATGGTTTACAAAAAGCACAAGACCTTTTTGAGGTTGAAAACCTTTATAACCTTGAAAATGCTGCACTCTCTCACCACCTTGACCAAGCCCTTAAAGCACATTATATTTTTGAAAAAGATGTTGACTATGTGGTACAAAATAACGAGATAATCATTGTAGATGAGTTTACAGGACGTTTAAGTGAAGGTCGTAGATACTCCGAAGGACTGCACCAAGCACTTGAAGCCAAAGAAGATGTAGAGATACAAGAAGAGTCACAAACGCTTGCAGAGATAACCTACCAAAACTACTTTAGAGCCTATGACAAACTTGCAGGTATGACAGGAACAGCACAAACTGAAGCGACTGAGTTTTCTCAGATTTATGGGCTAGATGTTATCAGCATCCCAACCAATGTACCCATAGCTCGGCTAGATAAAAATGACCTCATTTACAACACTGAGCGTGAAAAACTAGATGCGGTGGTAAAACGTGTCAGAGAACTTCATGCTAAAGGACAGCCTGTACTCATAGGTACTGCGTCCATAGAAAAATCTGAGATGATAGATGAAAGACTCAAAAAAGAGAAAATCCCTCATAACATGCTCAACGCAAAAAATCATGCACAAGAAGCCCAAATCATCATGAATGCGGGACAAAAAGGTGCAGTCACCGTTGCAACCAACATGGCAGGACGTGGGGTTGACATCAAGATAAACGATGAAGTAAAAGCACTTGGTGGACTCATGATACTCGGAACTGAAAGACATGAAAGTAGACGTATAGACAACCAACTTCGTGGACGTTCTGGGCGTCAAGGTGATGCAGGAGAGTCTCAGTTTTTCCTAAGCCTTGATGACAACCTACTTCGTATCTTTGGTGGAGACAAGATAAGAAATATCATGAACAAACTTGGTGTTGAAGACGGCGAATACATCGACTCTAAAATAGTCACACGCTCTGTTGAAAAAGCACAGAAAAAAGTAGAAAACCAACACTATGAATCTCGTAAACACATCTTAGAGTATGATGATGTAGCAAACCACCAACGTAAAGCCATCTATGCCTTTAGAAACCAGTTGCTAGACCCTGAGTTTGACATAGGGGCGAAGATAAAAGAAAACCGTGAAGAGTACATCGCCAACCTTATGGCAGAAGCAGAAATCATTGATGGTATGCCTCAAGAAGACTTTGATGTTGAAAAACTTTCAGCTCTCATAAAAGAAGAGTTGAAAATAGAAGTACAAGCAGAGCAGTTTAAAGACAAAGATGTAGAAGAGATGACTACCATGATACGTGACATGCTAGAAAACCTCTATGAAGCTAAAATGGAACCTATAGATGCTGAACAACGTAAAGAGATAGAACGTATCTTATACCTTCAAGTACTTGACCCTCAATGGAGAGACCACCTCTATGAAATGGATGTACTTAAAACGGGCATTGGGCTAAGAGGTTACAACCAAAAAGACCCACTCACAGAGTACAAACAAGACTCATACAAACTCTTTACAGACCTTGTCACGCGCATTAAGCTTGAAGCTGTAAAAACTTTACAACTTGTACAGTTTGACTTCTCTTCACCAGATGAAGAAGAAGCAGCTGTTGAACAGATACGAGAAGAGCTAGAGTCTGGTGTAGCTGACGCCGTACTCAGTACAGATGAACAAGTAGAAAAGAAAAACAAACCTTTTACCGCAGATAAAAAACCAAAAAGAAATGAGCCATGCCCTTGCGGTTCTGGTAAAAAATATAAAAACTGTTGTGGACAGAGTGGTCCTAAAAAAGGGTTGTTATCATCACAGAACGCATAAGAAGCAAAGCTCCTTATTGCTACGCTGACGCTATGTCCTCTTCAGCAGAGAGCTCACGCAACTAGTCGCTATAACCACATCGGAGATGTACAATGCAAACAATCCCCTCGCCTAATAAAAAATTTATTAGGCACATCATCAAACACTACCTCAAGTACGACAAAGAAAACCCTTTTATATTTATCTCTGCGATGTTAGCCTTTTTAGGTATAGCCGCAGGGGTCATGGTACTGATGATAGCGATGGGAATCATGAATGGCACACAAAAAAGTTTTTCAGAAAAACTTTTTGTGATGAACTACCCTCTCACGGTCTTACCGCTTGCTGAAAACAGCGTAAATGATGCACTCATAACAAAACTCTCCAGTAAGTTTCCTCATCTCAAATTTTCTCCTTACTACACGACACAAGTCATCACCAAAAATGAAGGTGCAGTTCAAGGTTCTTTACTTTATGGTGTAGATGCACAAAAAGAAGCTGAGATAAACAACATCTTTAATGAGGCAAAAGGCACAGGAAAAAGTAAATTTAGAGTCGTTATGGGAGAAGGTCTTTCCTTTGAGATGAATACACGTTTAGGAGACAAAGTAACCCTTTACTTTTCTGAACAACAGGCTATAGGGTTTGGTACTATGCCTTTGCAAAAACGTTTTGTAGTAGACGGCATTTTTAAGTCTGGTCTCAAAGCCTATGACAAAGCCATCATGTACACCACACTAGAAGCCTTTGAAAAATTACTCAAGCGTGAGCATGGTAACTATGATGGTTTACACATTTATAGCAAAAACCCTATGGATGACATAGAAGCCATTAAAAAAGAACTCCCCGAAATGGTAGTTATAGAAGGATGGTGGCAACAAAATGGAAACTTCTTTGCAGCTATGGAGATGGAAAAAAAGGCACTCTTTTTGGTGTTACTTCTCATCATACTTGTGGCGTCATTAAACATCATCTCTTCACTTCTTATGACTGTTATGAGCAGAAGACGTGAAATAGCCCTCATGCGTACGCTAGGAGCCACAAAAACAGAAATAAAATCCATTTTCTTTAGATTGGGACTTATTATAGGAAGTTCTGGCATTGTGGCTGGAACAATCCTTGGTGCTTTTGGTATTTGGATACTTAAAACCTTTGACCTTATCTCTATGCCTGAAGATGTCTATGGCACAACAAAACTCCCTGTCGACTTAACCATGGGTGATTTTGGACTTATCATTATAGGGACAAGTATTATCATTCTTCTTTCATCTCTCTATCCTGCAAAAAAAGCTTCACAGACAGACCCCTTAACAGTTTTGAGAAACGAATAAATAAAAATAACATTTTCATGACAATTTTATGCTATGATGCAAAAAATTACTCAGGGATTATCATGACAAAGGCTCAAATACAACAAGAAGTTGCAAAAGCAAAAATAGCACATAAACGATGGGTTAAACGTGCAGACCATCTCATATCAGGCTTGCCAGTTGACAAAGAATTTATTCCTTTGGAAGCTACATCATGTGGTTTTGGAAAATGGCTATATTCACAGGGTACGGAACTACATACTATTGATGCGACCAAATATATCATTGATTAGATTGAACACCATCACGATGATCTTCATGATACATATGGGGAAATCTACAAACTCTACTATTTGATTCCAGAAAATAGAAGCTTTTTAACTAAGTTACTTACATTTAACAGTAAAAAAATAACAGAAAAAGAAAAAGAATTAGCAAAAAAATATTTTGATCAACTTAAAAAATCATCTGAAGAATTACTCACTTTACTTGATCAACTTGAAGCAGCAAGTACACATATCACCTATGAACAACTTATAAATAAATAGCTATTTCATCTTTTTTAACTATGAAAAAGTTATAAAGTAACACTTCGGTGACAATGTATAGTTACAATGGTAATATGAAAACTAAAACTGAAATTCAAATTAAAAAAATTCGTAAAAGACTTAAGTTGCATACACTCACAGATGAAGAGAAAACTGTACTTAGAAATACTCTTGAGTACCTTAAGTCCATTCATAAAGTAGAAAGAGTCTTAGTCGAAGATATCTAAGACTTTGTTACCACCTTCAAAAACATCAAATACCGATGTTTCCTTTTCCTCTTCAAAAATATTGAAGGGTGAGTCATCAAACATTCCGAACATTGTATTATACATTTTGGAACTTCTATACATCATGCCCGAAGTGAACTCTGCTGATGTACCTGAATACTTCATACTTTTATACATAAATTTTCCACTGTCTTGAACATCTCCTAGTAACTTTATACCAAAAAGTGGTTCTGACTTTTTTTGATTAAAACCAAATACAGATGGCATCCCCCAACTCTCTCCTTCTTCTAAACCTACTGTATCATAAAAGCTATTAAGCGTGCCAGAAAAAGAGTATGTATCATTCTTTTTTTTCGTCTTATTAAAACCTAGTTTATTTGTGATACTTGAAAACTCATCACTCAGAACATCGGAAATCGATTTCTCTTCAGATGCAACAAGAGATGCAACAGTATCAGGCTTATTTGTTTCTAAAAGCGCTTCTTTTGATGATGTGTCAAAATCAAGATTAAGCTCTGCTCTTATACGTTCTAGTTTTTTCTCTTTTGTTGTAGGCGTATGTATACCTAACTCTTTACGAATTTCGGCTGCACGTATCTCTAGTTCCACTGCTTCTTGTACAGATATTTCTGCTAAAGCTAAGCTACTGATTCCAATTAAAGCTAAAAATGTTTTTTTCATACTACTATTATACTCTATTTTTAAAATTATTTTTCTGGTGACAATAAATATCCTGGTGCTTCAATCGTACGCTTGATAAGCTCCAAGGGATAAGAGAGAATATCTTTTGCCGCAGAAATAGAAACATTTGGTTTATCTAAACTTCCTGTAATTTGTAATCCTACTGTGACACTTTTATCTTTACCCACCAAGATATAGCCAACAAGGGGGATGCTTCCAACCACTTTACCTAATTCTCTTGCAACAAGAACACCAAGTTCAACATTGATAGTATTTTTTTTCAAATCTAATTCACCATTTCCTACAATTGTAGCTGATGTCCCTTTAATATAAATAGAATCAAAGATAATTTTTGTACGTTCTATCATTCTGTATTCAACAAGACCTGACAAAATAGTAAAACCTTCATTAGAGTATCCAGGGTTATGAAGCATTGCCAGTGCAGGTATAGTATTGATAAAAGCCAAGGTATTGTTATAGGCTTTAAAGCCCTTCATCACACCCCCTTCTACAATAATTTCGCCATGCATCACTTTAGCAGGATTCCCATTTTTACTAATTGAGTAACGTCCATTTTTAAGTCCATCAAAGTTGATTAAGGGATGTAAAACCTGATCTTTTATTCGCAATGCCTGCAGAGATAAAACATCATTTTCTTTTGTAAACTTAATGATGTCACCATCTGTACTTCCAATGGCTTTAATGTCACCGTTTTGATTAAGCTCAACATCATAACTATCCGTTAGCAACGTATACTCACCATACCTAAGATTACTGTGTTTACCCAGAATAATTACCTTATTTAATTTAGTATTTTTTACTTTTTTACTTTTTTTGCCTTTTACTTTCTTATTTTTCTTTAATAAAAACTTTTCTAAATCAATATTAAGACCTGTCAACCAGACCTTATTTCTTTTTTTATTATAATGGAGTTGTTCATTAAAAGCATAAAAGTCAACAGCGTTTTTCGATACTGTACCCTTAATAGGCACACGTGTTTCACACTTTTTATTGTCTCTGTAAATAAAACATGCTTTTCGTTTTAATAGACCTTTAAAGGTATAAGTTTCAAAACCTTGTGTACGTACTTGTATATTTCCCCCTTCATTTATAGGCAGGTGTCCAGAGAGATAACCCTTGACCTTATTCAAATCGTTTATCTTGAGTGTGGTTTCTTTTTTCGTACTTTTTATACTCAGAGCATATTTGGGTAGCATAATGTCTATATCGTTTTTATAATCTAAAGAAAAAGGTATTTTTTCATTTTTTAAAGTAAATAAAACATTATTCTTACTTTTTATTAAAACATTTTTTGCATCAAAAATAAACGTTGCTTTATCATTTTCAAGGTCAATGTTCCCCTCTAAGACACCTTCATACAGTGAGTGTTTAAGAACAATCCCTTTTAAATCAACTCTTCCGTCTTCATAGTGAAGTTTACCCTCTTCTACAGGAAAAAGTAGACCAGTTACTTCAACATCTCCTTTTAAAAATGTGACATCAGAAGTAAAATGTTTCTTAGACTTTTTCAATCCTATTTCAGCATCTAACGAAGCAATAACCTTACCACTCTTTTGAATTACTGGGACATGAATGTCATAGGCTTTTAACAAATCTTGAACTTCTTTATCAAACGGTGTATCAAACTTAAGATTGAGATTAAGTGATGTATTATTCTCTCCCAAGTTGACAATAGAAACACGACTTCCATCTAAATTTTTACCTAAATAACGAGGATCTTCCAAATTAAAGACCAATCCCTTTTTCTGACTATAGTTTATGATGACACTTCTTGCTACTACTGGTGCTACACCCTCTTTAAATAAGATAGATACACCCTTCATCAAAGCAACAGCTTTGAGTGTATCCATGTTCATCTTAAACAACTTATCTACAATATCACCTCCCCCACTCAAGGAAATAACCTGATAACTCTTGGCTTGTATGTTGTCAACAATCCATGGCTTGATTGCAGGGGCTATATCAAACGTATCTGCAAAAACTTTCAGGTTTGTAAAAGAACCACTACTCAAAGCAAAATCAATTTTATCTTTCCTTTTAGATGCACGAAAAAAACCTGTGGTTTTTTGAAATAAAAACTTCCCTTCTGTATGTAAAATATCTTCATGTAAATTATAGGTAAATTCACCACGCATCACAATGTCATATTTTTTCAGTTGTAACATAGGAATAGTACCTATCAGCATATTACCTTCACGATGGACATTTCCTCGTACCAAATAATCTTTCGAACTTAACTGTAGTATATTGTCATGAAAATAGATACCCAAAATATTATTGTCGAAATGAATCTTATTAAGTTCTATATGATTAAAAAAGGTCAAAACATATTTAATACTCTCAAGTGTCTCATTAATGCGATCAAATGAAGGGTTCTCTTTACGCTTTGGTATCACTATGTTCTTTGCTTGAATCGTCAACTTTTTATCAAGTTTAATGTATAATCCCTCAATAAGATACTCTGAGACTTGCATTTTATCAATGTGTATACCTGCACTAAGCCATATAAAGAGTGCCATAAAAAGGACAAGAAAAAAGATGAGTGTATTACGTACAAGTACATGGATAACATGGATAGAAAACATTGCACTAGTCTTAATCATCACATTTGCCTTTTATACTACACTGCCTGTCAAAACCACAAAAACTCTCTTGGTGCCACAAGGTTCAATTACTCATATTATAACACAGTTAACTAAACAAGGTTATGCTCTTTCAGGCATCGATAAATACCTTCTTGTCCTCATGGGACAACCCCAAAGTGGATGGGTCAATATAGGTTCAACAGAACTAAACCGAATAGACTTTTTATATAAACTCACCACTGCAAAAGCTAAAATGGAACAGGTAACCCTTATTCCGGGAGAGACAAAAGAACTTTTTTTAGAGATGCTCGCCGATGATTTTCAACTAAACTATTTAAAACTAAATACCTATTACAACACTTTTTCAAAATATCCAGAAGCTGGTATTTATGCAGATACTTATTATGTCCCTTACGGTATTAGTGAAAAGCACCTCATGTACTTTTTAACAACTGAATCAGACAAAAAATATGCAGAAATTTCAAAAAAAGTATATGGTACGTATCGTGAAAAACAATGGCTTAACATACTCATCTCAGCCTCTATCATCCAAAAAGAGGCTGCCAATGCAAACGAGATGCCTATCATCGCTTCTGTTATAGTCAATAGACTTAAAAAAGGTATGCCATTACAAATGGATGGTACACTAAATTATGGAAAATACTCTCACATAAAGGTGACACCTGAGCGCATAAAAAATGACACAAGTCGTTTCAATACCTACAAACATAAAGGCTTACCTTACTCACCCATAGGTGCTGTGAGCCTAGATGCACTCAAAGCTGCTATAAAACCTGCAAAAACAAGCTACCTTTACTTCATGAAAAATGCCCAAGGGGTACATGACTTTACAGACAGCTACAAAAAACATCGAAAAAATATAAAAAAAGCCCGATAAAACGCTTTCAATCTATCAGCATCATAAATGTTTAGCTCTCATACGTGATATATTTTTTTATTTCCCTATTTTTTCTGCTACAATATATTATGAAGCGGTGATCTAGATACATCATTGTCTCTTCTCTCACTTCTTCAAGTTCGTCTATAACGATGAACTATCTAAATTTATTGGAGAACTAATCATGAATAAAGAAACAAAAGAAAAACTTTCAAAAGTAGTAGAACTTGTAAATAATGCAATGGTAGATCCTGATATAGAGATAGAGTACTGTATCCCTGAAGTGGCAACAACTTCCGATACATGTGATGTCTCAGGAGATCCTTATATCTTGATAAAGTATGAAGTAAGTGCGAGCAGTATCAAAACACGTAAAATACGTTTAGGGTCAACAGCCCTTAGAAACTCTGCAGAAAAAATTGCCAGTATGACAACATTTTCCATAGAGGAATTTAAATCAGAAATAGAAGCGGGACAAATAAACTGACATATATTTTTTTGAAAGGAATATAAAATGCAACATGAACTTATAACAAAACTAGAAGACATTGTAGATCTCGTTCACAAAACAATGGTAAATCCAGATATAGAACTGAGCTATCACATTCCCGATGTTGCGATGACAGCAGAGGATGCAAAAGGGTCTGGAGATCCCTATGTAGAACTCACCTACATATCTAACGGAACACATACCATGAAGCAACAGATACCTATCAAACACCATTATCTTCAAAAGAGTGCTAAAGAGGTCGCCAACCTAGTCACTTTCTATATTGAACAGTTTATCGAACAAATAGACTCGGTTGAGTATGGTGCGCAGTAAGTATTTTAGTCTATAGTAAGTCTATAGACTAAAATACGCGTAAATCCTCTTCATACATAATCTCTTTATCTAACAACTTTTGTGCTAGTGTTTCAATGTCATCCCAATAATCATTTACCAACACACTTGTCCGCTGTTCTGCTTCTACCATCCATCTCTTAAGGGCTGCATCAATATTTTCATGGTTATGTTGTACATTTATGCTCTCCTCTGTTTGTTTTTGAGCATCCATAACACCCTCTATATTAATATACCCTACTTCTTTGTCCATACCATAATAGGCTATGGCATTATACGCATCAGTCGTTGCATGCTGAATATCAGGTGAAGCTTCCATATTCATGCCTACCATACGTCCATATTTTTTCATTTGAGCTATTCTTCCTGCCAATGATATACACAGTCTATTTTTAATGTCTTCAGCTGTCATATTGAGCTGTAATATATCGTGATTATTTGCTACAAACCCTTGTGTATTATTTCGAGGGGTAACAGAAATTTGTTTGATACTAATATGAGGCATAAGTTTTTTAGACAAAATCGTATGTGCTGCTTCTCTAATAGCCGTTTTTTCAAATACATCTTCATGCGATATATTAGAGTGTTTTTCTCCGTATTTCACAGTATTAATTTGTTGCATCAAAATATCTTGTGTAATCGTTTCTAAATCATGCCTAATACAATAAAAAGATGCCTCTTTAGAGATAAGTTCAAGTTCTGCTCCAGTTAGTCCTGCTGTATAGGTCAAAAGTTTATTCATATCAAACTCACCAGAAGTTGGTTTATTTTTAATGATTTTATCTATAAAATATTTTCTTGCTTCCTTGTCTAAATCATTTACCGCGATATGTATCTCAATTCGTCCAGCCCTGATAATGGCAGAATCAATATTTTCTTTGTAATTTGTTGCTGCGATGATGAATACATGCTCATCTTCTTTGTTCGAAAATCCATCCATTTCGGCTAAAAATTTATTGATTTGCACTTCACGACTATTGTCTTTACCCCGTTTACCTATGGTATCAATCTCATCGATGAAGATAATAGAAGGGGCATACTCTTTAGCTTTAGAAAAAACTTTTTTTATCTTGTCTAGTTGTAAAAGTTCTACACCAGTGATAGATATGAATGGTAACTCTGCTTCTGCTGAAAATGCCTTTGCCAACAGTGTCTTACCAGTCCCTGGGGGGCCATAAAGTAACATACCTTTAGGAGGTTGCACGTCAAATTCTGTTAGTAGTTTTGGCTCTTTTAGAAACTTAATGACCTCTAACAGTCTATTTTTTGCATGGCTATGACCTGCTATATCATTAAATGACACATTAGGAATGTCAAACACTAAACCATCTTCTGTAAAGTCCCTAATACGTTTAACTTGTTTAAAATGACAGTCGATAACCTCATAAAAAATCGCACCATCTTTGATGCTAATTTGCTCTTCTATCTCAAGTTTAATATTTTTTCTAAAAAGTTCTTTGACAAGTTTTTCTTCTGAAATCAAAGGTGCTAAATTTTCAGATATAAAATCAATGACTTTTTGAGACATAGAAACTTCTACCGTACTATAATCACTCATCACTAATTTTTGCTGCATCATGTAGTCTGTTACTTTAGTGAAAAAAGTTTCCCCTAACTTGTTTTTAATACGTCTTGCATCAAGTTCTGGTGCAAACACAAGTACTTGTGTTTTCAAAAAATTTTCAAAATGATCATCTACGATAAATTCTAAATCAAAGTTGTCTTCAAATGCTTCTTGATATTCTAAAAAAGCTTTTTCACCTATAGCTTCATACGCCGTGTAGTTCAGTTTGTTGAACAATACAATCGTTGCTTGGGAAAATCTAGAGATGAGTTCAGGTATGATAGCTTTTTGCGTACCACCTGTTTTAATATTTCTTTTTTCTTCTCTTTTAAGTGCTTCGAGTATCATAGATTCAGCTTGTATATAGTCATCATCTATGAGCTTTATAAATTTATTGTCAGAGTAAAGTTCTTCACCTAAGTTTGAGGTAATGATGAAAATAGTCTCTTTAAAGTCTACCACAAAATTAGCATTACCTTCATCATATGGTTTTTCAGGGTCATCATTACAAGGTTGATCTGTTACCTTGTCCCAACCACAAGCATCACGCATCTTCCCACCTTCAAAGATGGAAAGTAAGTTGGTCTGTATGACATTGTCTGCTTTTTCAAATGCATCAAGTACTATGATAGACTTCGGGTTATCATGCACAAAGCCAGTCATCTGTCCTGTACTGTATCCAGACCACCCCTTAGGGTACCCATAAAGTTCTCCACCATTTTGTTCATGGTACTGCGTCATATCGAAGTTTCGTATTTTGTAGTCTTTTAAGGTTTTACTCATAAGCTCAGCCAAATACGTTTTACCCGTTGCAGGAGAACCTAAAAAGAGGTAAGTTGACTTTGGGGCATTTTTATTTTTAAGAATATTACTTTGTATACTACCTACGATAGCATCTATAGCTCTATCTTGACCAAATAAATCTTTAGTCAATGCCTTACGCATTTTGTTAGCAACTTTTATATAATCTTGACCATTATTCATATGTTATTCTTCAATTTGTATTTTCAATCAGAGGCTTAGTTTCTTATCATAATGTACTAAGATACCATCAAAAAGATTAGAAGCGAATTCTACCCTAGTTTTACTTGGATTTCTTGATGCCCATCAAAACCAAAAAAATTGCACTAAATTTAATACTAACATACTTATAAACCCTACTTTATACACCATCTTTTCATTACGTTCTATGAAAGAGGTACTTTTATCAAAATAAGGTTTAACTTTTTCAGGATGGGTAATCTCATACTGCATTTCTGAGTAGTTATGGTAACGCTTGTCTGTGTCAGTATCTAATGCTCTGAGTATGACTGACTCTAACCATTTTGGTATTTTAGGGTTTAGTTTTCCTGGTTCTTTAATTTTCTTCTCAAAACTTGGGGTTTGAAAAGGTTCTATCTCACCAAAAGGGTACTTTTGTGTAAGCACTTCATACAGGGTCACGCCTATGGCATAAAGTTCTGTTTGTTCGTTAATAGGTGCTTGTCTAAATCGTTCAGGAGCAAGATAACTTGGTGTTCCTGAACGTGTCACGTTAGAGTACGCCTCAGTAATACTTCCAAAATCTACCATCTTAAAGACGAGCTTGCCTTTACGTTCAGTGACTATAATATTCTCAGGCTTAATGTCACCATGAACCAAGTCAAGACGTATGAGAAATTGAGACATTTTTAAAAGAAAAACCGATAATTCTACAGACATGTCAACAGAAAGTGCTTTCTTTTTTGTATATTCTTTCAAAGAGCTACCTTCTATAAAAGGCATGATGTAGTAACGATGGGTACGGTTTTTAGGTATCACCGCTTTTGGGAAAAACCCTGCCTTAAGCCGTTTAGCCATCCATACCTCTTTGACAAACATGTCAAGCATCACTGCATCGTCTAATGCCTCAAAAGGAATAAATTTCATCACATATTGTAAGCCTCTTTTTTCACAAAGCCATGTACGATTGTTCTGTATGAGTGATTGAAGTAATTTATAGCCATCTATCTCATCACCTACTTTGTAATGCTCTTGTACTATCAGATCTAATTGTTTTAACTGTCCTCGTAAATCCAGTTCTTTTATCTCAATAACCACTGCCGTGGTATCATCTGGGAGTTTATCAGCATGTTTTTTGGAAGCTTTTTTCACTAAAAAAGATGCACCCATTTTCATACCATCAGAAATTTCATCGGGTAAGAGTTCGTTATATAAACCATCAGAACACAAAAGTATTTGGTCACCAGTGAGTAACTTGTTTTCAAAATAATAAGGAGATACACTTTCATCTAAGCCCATCGCCTGAGTCAATACACTTTCCATCCCCTCTTCATCCATGGCATGGTCTGAAGAGAGCTGTATGCATTCGTCATCACGTCTCAAATAAATACGACTATCTCCAACATTTGCACCGTAGAGCCTGTCTCCTTCTATGACTACAAGCGTGAGTGTCGTTACCAACTCTTCACGCTCATAGTCTTCCATAGATTCCATATACAACACATGATTAATGTTTTCTATAAAATGCTTAATAGACTTCTCCATCGTCCAAGAACGAGGTCTATTTTTAAGTGCATTCACCAAAAAATGACAGGTACGTTTTGCTGCTTCAGCGCCTGCTACAGCTGAACCCACACCATCACAAACAACCGCTACAGTAATTCTGTCCATCACTTTTATCTCATAAAAATCATCACCTTTGAGCTGTGTACCTTTTGCAAGTGTTAGTCCAGAGGTTTCTATATTTTGTTTTGACATGATATTCCCTTAACTTTTTATTATTTCTATTATAGCATTTAAGAAAATGCTCTACGTTGTTACTCTGCTAAAAATATAGACAATAATGGTTCATCAGCAATAAAAACCATTTTTTTGTTAAAATCACAAAATTAAAACCCAAATGTCAAAGGACTATAATGAAAGTAACAGCCGAAAAAATAGATGATATTAACATCATTATCTCTGGTACAGTGAGTAACGAAAGCACAGCCAAAAGAGTTGCCGAGCTTAAAGAGAAAGCCGTAAAAAAAGAAACCAAACCTGAAGATATGAGTGATGAAAAATTTCAAGAAGATGCTGAAGGTGAGATACTCAAAGAGTTCATCCAGCTTGGACTAAAAGACGCAAATATTGATATAGAAAATGTTTTAGGACAGCCAGGTTTTAGAAAATATGAAAAAAGAGATGAGCATATCTACATAGAACTTGCAATTTCTACTAGCCCTGAGATAGACACTAATGTCGATTATTCTGACATCATCCCTTCTTTTACAAAACCTGTAGCACCTGAAGCAGAAGTGCAAGCTAAACTAGAAGAAATGGCTATACAACAAGGTACATTTGATGCCATAGCAACACCAAGAACTACTCAAAACAATGACATGACCCTTATAGACTTTGAAGGATTTGTAGATGGTGTAGCATTTGAAGGTGGTTCGGCTGAGAAGTTTACGCTGAAGATTGGTTCTAATTCATTCATTCCTGGTTTTGAAGAACAACTCATTGGTATGGAGTATGGTGAAGAAAAAACAATTACGGTCAGTTTCCCCGATGACTACCAGTCAACAGACTTAGCAGGTAAAGAAGCCCAGTTTAAAGTGAAACTTCATGAGATTCAAGAGCAAAAAGCATTGGCAACAGATGATGCCTTTGCAAAGAAAATTCTCAATGATGAGAATGCAACGCTTGATGTACTTAAAAGTAAACTTGGTGACCAAATCACATCACAAGCACTTTCTCAACTTTATATGGACGAACTCAAGCCAAAACTTATAGAAGGTCTTCTTACAAAGTTTGACTTCACCCTACCAAATAACATCGTTGAACAAGAAATAGATGCGAAAGTAAATGAAAAAGTACAAACAATGACTGAAGAAGAAAATGAAGTACTGAAAAAAGACAAAGAGAAGTTTCATGCAGTGAGAGAAAGTGTAAGAGAAGCAGCACAAAATACCATTAAGGCGGCACTTATCATTGAAGCTCTTGCTAAAAAAGAAGGTCTTGAAGCAGATGAACAAGAGTTAAACGCTGCACTCTACTACCAAGCGATGATGTCTGGCCAAGATGCCACAGAACTTGTAGAATACTACAAAGAAAACAACCTTATGCACTCTGCTAGAATGGGTCTAACCGAAGACAAACTATTTGGTATGATATTAGGTTTTGACAAACAGTAATGAATATGAATATAGAAAAACTAGATGATATAAATATCGTCATATCTGGTACTATTGATAAAAGTGTTCTTGATAAAAAACTTTCTAAACTCAAAGAACAAGCAAAACAAGTGTTAAAAAAAGAGTTAACACTTGATGCTAAAGGCCTTAACACAAAGCTTCAAGAGATGGAAGACCAACTCCAACGTGAGACGCAAAGTCACATACTCCAAAACTTCATAGAATCTGGACTAAAAAAAGCCCATATCAGCGCTAAAGACATCCTTGGACAACCCAACTTTACCACATATGAAGAACGTGAAAATGGCATCTATATTGTAGTCGAACTTTCTACTACACCTAAGATAGACACCAGTGTAGAGTATATGGACATCGTTCCTACATATACTGAACCTAAAATCGACCCTAGTATTATCACTGCAAAACTAAAAACCTTAGCCATACAACAAGCACCCTACACTCAAATAACTCAAAATCGTGCGGTAAAGAATGGTGACTTAATTGTCATCGACTTTGAAGGTTTTTTCAATGGAAGAGCCCTAGAAGGTGGGTCTGCTGAAGCATACAAGTTAAAAGTCGGTTCTAAGTCCTTTATGCCTGGTTTTGAAGAGCAGATGCTAGGATTTAAGCCCCAAGAAGAGAAACGTATCAAGATTACTTTCCCTAGTAACTATAAGGCAAAAGAACTGGCTGGGAAAGAGACTGAATTCAAAGTAAAACTTCTTGAAATTAGAGAACAAGTAGCCTTACCTATAGATGATGATTTAGCAAAAAAAGTCTTAGAAAGTGAAACAGCCACACTTTCTGCGCTAAAAGAGATGCTTGCACAGCAAGCATCATCTGAAGCCTTTTCAAACCTCTATAACACGACACTTAAACCAAAAATAATCGAAAGCTTACTCTCAAAGTTCAACTTCTCTTTACCTAGTGCAGCCATAGAACAAGAGATAGATGCTAAGGTTAATGCCCTGGCACAAACCATGAGTAAAGAAGACCGTGTAGTGTACCAAAAGAGTAAAGAAAAGTTTAAAATACTACGTGACTCTTTAAGAACAGAGGCAAGTAACATGATAAAAGCCGCTCTTATTATAAATGCTTTGGCTGAAAAAGAAAATATCACTGTTACAGAAGTTGAAGTAGTACAAGCCCTAGAAAAGCAAGCAAAGGCCTTAGGTAAAGATGCTGAAGAGTTAGTAGATTACTATAAGACAAATAACTTAATGACCTCAGCCAAAGTTGCTCTTATCGAAGAGCGACTCCTCACAAAGATACTAAAAAGAAAAAGATAATATAATCGATATCAGGTCGTCTCAAAAGACTACCTTATATCATACCTCCAGATTTTAGCCCCCATGTAGTTCTCCATCGTGTCTTAACCATACCCAACCCGATGATAGCTATAAGCGTTACCCCTGCAAATATCAAGAACCCTACTGTGTAGCCATCAAAAGCATCTTTGCTCCAACCCAGTGTTTTTATGAGAGCTGTACCACCAAGTCCACCTGCAGCACCTACTATGCCTACCATGACCCCGATGTCTTTAGAAAAACGCTGAGGCACTAGCTGAAATACTGCTCCATTTGCCATACCAAGATTCGCCATTGTGATGAAAAACACAAACACCACCAAACCAAAAGGCAGTGTCACCATAGCATTTATAGTCACAGTAATCATCACAAGTGTAAAGAAAATATATAAGGCTTTAATACCTCCTATTTTATCGGCTATGGCTCCACCTATGGGACGGAGTATTGTCCCTGCAAATATACATAGTGCAACAAAATACCCTGAAGTAATTTTTATGCTTTCTTCTGAAAACCATGTAAGTCCAAATGCATGCATCTCTTCGGGATACGTATCTGTAAGGTAAAGTTTTAAAAATACACCAAACCCTACAAAGCCACCAAATGAAATAACATAAAAAAGGTTAAACCACCATGTGTCTTTGTCTTTGAGTAATTTTGCATAGTCTGAAAGCTTTTTCTTTCTTACCTTGTACACTTCTGGTGGTGCATCTTTGGCTAACCATGCGTAAGTAACGAACATAAGTGAAGCAAACACAGCACCACATAAAAACACTGTTTGCCATC
>Ga0256840_1000936_pt1 | contig 28796 bp, 29 predicted proteins | sample 355202metaG_FD_185969 | JGI IMG/M metagenome (GOLD analysis project Ga0256840, IMG submission 185969) | Hydrothermal vent microbial communities from Mid Atlantic Ridge, Atlantic Ocean - 355-202 | ecosystem: Environmental > Aquatic > Marine > Hydrothermal vents | place: Atlantic Ocean: Mid... | reverse complement strand
TTATATATCCTGTATCAGTAGTTTATATGATAAATGTGTAGTCTTTCCTCGGTCTGTCATCCCAATTTGAGTACTTTTTACTAAATCTCTGGAATAGATGAATCTCTATTTCGTGATTTGGGTATATGCAGGGTTAGCCAACATTGAATTAATTTGGGTACAATTCGCGTTATGAAAAAATATCTACGTGGCCACAATAAACAGTACTTTTCACTAGCAGTCATAGCGATGTACTCAACTTTGCATAAGTTGTGTACGCTTGACTGCAACTATCAGTACCATAAACTTGCCTATTCTCTCACACCACATAAAACTGCACCTCCTATAGTCTAACCTTACAAACCTTCACATTCGTAGGGTGCAATTCATTGCACCTGATATTATTGGTGCATTGAAATGCACCCTACATCTTTTTAATATTAGGAAATAATACATGACAACAAAAAAACTAAGCCTCATAACGGCTACGCTACTACTCTCAACAAATGCTTTTGCAGAGATAACACTTGAAGACATCACCGTAGTCTCTGCTACTAGAACAACTCAAAACATTCAAAATGTAACATCTAATGTTTCTGTGATTACTGCTCAAGACATCCAAGACAGAGGATACACCACAGTGACTCAAGCATTAAACTCACTAGCAGGGATTACCTTTACGCAAAATGGTGGACTTGGTCAAAGCACCTCTGTAAATGTTAGAGGCATGGACTCACGCTCAACACTGGTACTCATAGACGGTATACGCTATAACGATATCACCGCTCTAAGTGGTGCTCCTTTTGAGCATTTGATGGTAGAAGACATTGCTCAAATCGAAGTCGTTAAAGGAGCCCAGTCTGGTGTATGGGGTGCAGATGCAGCTGCTGGGGTTATAAACATCATCACTAAAACACCTGCAAATGGTGTACATGGCTCAGCACATGCTGAAGGTGGTAGCTTTAATACCAAAAAGTATGGTGCAACACTCTCAGCTAAAACAGATGCCTACTACATCAATGTAAGTCACAATGTCCTAGACACAGATGGTTTCACAGCACAAGCACCAGCAGATACTGACATAGATACCCTCGAAGATGATGGCTACACCAACAAAACAACCTCTATAAAACTTGGATACAACATCAACGAAACAAACAAAATAGAACTTGCTCATACACTCATAGATGCTGAAGGTGAGTACGACCCATTTGGTGACCCAGATGGATTTTCTGAGTCTACTACTAAAGATGCCTTTTCTTCTGTAAAATTCAACCATGTAGATAGTTTTAATGAACTCACTATGTATGCTAATCGTTCTAAGTTTGAGAGAGAATTCATCACAGATTTTGGCACATCTGCATTTGACGGTCAAGTAGATGAGTATGGTATCAACTCCAAAATCCCTTATGGTGAAGAAGATTTTGTACTTGTGGGTGCAGACTATAAAAAGTTTGAGCATAAAAACAGCATCAACAAAGACTTTAACAACAAAGGTGTGTTTGTTACCAACAACAATACCTTTAAAGGCTTCATGGGAGGCACAACCATTTTAACAGAGTCACTACGTTACGACAGCTACTCTACCTTTGACAATGAACTTACAGGGAAGATAGGACTTAAACACATCCATGAAAACATAGAAGGACTTGTCACTTCTCTTAACTACGGTACTGCATACACCGTGCCTACACTCTACCAACTCTATGCACCTGCATCATCATTTGGAGCCATTGGAAATGCAAACTTGCAACCTGAAACAACCACTTCCTATGATATTACCATTGCATATAAAGATTTTTCTGTAAGCTATTTCAATAATCAAATAGACAATCTCATCCAATTTACATCAGGGTACAATAATGTAGAAGGTACATCAAACATAGATGGTATAGAAGTGGCTTACTCTAAAGAGATCATAGAAAATTTTCAACTTAGCATGAACTACACGAACTTCTTTACAGCTGAAGACAAAGAAGGGAACCAACTTAAAAGAAGGGCTTCTGAGACATTTAAAATGGCTGTAGATTACTATGGTATTGAAAGTCTCCACGTGGGTGCAGATTTAGAGTATGTAGGAAGCAGAACAGACATTATCTTTAACCCTGACTTCACAACCTCAGATGTGGAGACGGGTAAATACACAGTTGTAAATTTGACTGCTGATTACCAAATCACTAAAGCATTTCAAGTGTATGGTAAAATTGTAAATCTTACAGATGAAGAGTACCAAACTGTATATGGGTACGCTACTTCTCCTAGAGCGTTTTATGCTGGTGTGAGAGCGAAGTTTTAAGCTATAATACGTTTATGCAAACACTTATACCCTTATGGTTCATACGATACAAGTTCTTTAACTCACTCTTTTTGGGCTTAAGTGTTGGGGCTATATTTACCCTTTATGCACCTCTTGAACCTTCCATATACTCTATGGGGGGCATAGTCTTAGCACTTAGTATGCTTCTTCTTTCACGCTTTTACCATAGCATACTCAATGCAAAATGGTTTTTTCGCATTTCTCTTTTTGTTGAAATTGTACTTCTTGTTGCTATCATCTATTTTCTCATCTACCAATACAACTACCAAACAGCACTCATGATGTATGTTGGCTATCAAATCACTTTTGTCTTTGGCTCTTACCTCATAAGAGTTGAGACTATCCTTCTCAAGACAGATGCCCTGCTAACTAAGGTAGATACTGCTAAACAGTTGGGCTACCTACTTGGCATGGGGAGTTCATACCTTATATATAAACTACTCACTCAACTGGACATTCATACCGCACAAGAGCAAGTCTACTTCTTGCACTTCTTACTTTTATCTGTAGAGGGTATAGTCATCTTTTTAATCTATAAAAGTTTTAAAAAATAACCTACCTAGAATACATAAGGATAGACAATGAAAACCTATAGCCAATGGTTCCAAGAACATGGAGAAAAACACCAAGCCATCATGGCAAAAATCACACACTTAAACCCCGATGAAGTCATACGCTACTTCAGGTTTGACAACATGGTTAAAAATGAGCCAGACTTTTGTGAACTCTACAAAGAGAACAAAAAATGCCACGACATGAAAGAGCTTAACTGCTACCTCTGTGCCTGTCCAAATTTTAGGTTTAAAGAGAGTGGCTTTAATGTACGTGAGGGAAGAATACTTTACTCAGCTTGTAGCATATCCTCCAAAGAAGGTGGACAATTCCTCACCGATGATGCCATACACCAAGACTGTTCAGGCTGTGGTGTACCACACCATGAGTCATACATAAAAAGACATTTTAGCCGAGATTGGTTTGAAATCATGCAAGATGTTGTCCCTTATGGTGATGAAGAGGATGACGATTAGCAATCACGTTTTTGCTTAGCTATCATCTTTTCAAAAAACACATATAAAAAATAAATATTAAGCACAAATACTATCAGCAAAAATCCTTGGTCCATCTCTTTATTTAATTGTAATGCAAAGAGCGAATACATACATTGTATGGCTACCAAGAAAAATACTGTTTTTTGAGTATTTTCTTTAAAATATTCTTTAAAAAGATGATGCATATGACAAGCATCGGCAGAGAAAAAAGAACGCCCTGCACGTTTACGACGTATCATCACTACTAAGGTATCTAAAATGGGAATAGCCCCCAAATAGAGTATGCTAACTGCTGGGATATACGCTAACGCTTTGATGCCTAACACAGAGATGATAAACCCTAAAAGTAAAGAACCACTATCTCCCATAAAGATACTTGCAGGATGCCAGTTATAAAGTAAAAAAGCACAAAGTGTGGCTATAAAACTACCACTAAGTATCATCATAAACACATCGTGATGACTATAGCCAATGTAAAAAAATGCACTTAAAATAACAACACTAATACTTGCTGCTAGACCATCTAAGCCATCTATGAGGTTTAAGGCATTTGTAAACCCTGAGACAACAAATATCGTAAAAGGTAAAGCAAACAAATACAGTGAAATATCTATAAAAAAGAACGTACCTAGTTCTTCTATGATAATACCATCCAAAGAGAGCAGTATCGTACTCATAATGATAATCACAAATTTCATCTTAGGGGAACTGTCTTTTACATCATCCCAAATACCCATGAGAAATATAAAAAAGATAGCTAAATATGTCCAAATATAAGTAAGTAACACATCAAAAAAGAAAAAGGAGAGTACAAGCATTACTGAGACATAAAAAGCTATCCCCGCACCTCTAGGGGTGAGCGTATGATGAATGCTCCGCTCATTAGGAACATCAATCAAAGCAAATACATCTGCGTATTTACGGATGAGCCATATAGTTACTAAACTTACTACAAAAACAGTGGCAAATGCGTAGTACATTTAAATCTTAGTCAGTTAAGTATTTAATCTGCACAAAGGGTGAAGCAATCTCTGCAATGGTTCTAAATGGTGCAGTAAAGTTATCTGATGCCACTTTGTATTCTTTCCATCCATCTGGTTGCACATACACAACATCATTAGGTCTAAGTATCATATTTGTCATACTTAGGTGGTCAAAGTTCGTTAAGTCTACACTACGTATATAGGGTTTATTTTGGTTATTTCTACTTAGAATCAAAATATTATCTCTAACTGCAGCATCTGTAAGGTCTCCAGAAAAGGCAAGTGCTTCTAATAACGTTATTTTTTCTCTATCTAGTTTTACTGGACCTGGATTTTTTACTTCACCGATAACGTATACACGCTTGTTAAGTACCTCAACATAGACTGTAGGGATACGTAAATACCTTTTATATTTTTGTGTAATTAAATTTGCTGCTTGTGTTTGCGTAAGTCCTGCAATTTTTATACGATTTACAAGTGGCAAGGATATGTATCCTGAAGTATCTACAAGTACCCCTGTATCTTGCATATCTTGTCCTAGTTGACTTGCCCCACTAACTGTTTCACTTGTGAGTTCGGGGTTTCTATAAATTGCAATTTTGAGTCTATCTTGAGGTAAAATAATATACTCGTAAGATTGTTTAGCAGAGAGTTCATTCTCAGCATAGTTTTTTTCACTTTGCAACAAGACATAGTTCGATTTATCACCACACCCTGTTAATACAAATAAAAGACTTAGACTAAAAATTATTAGATTTTTCAACATTGCTTTCCCTTGCGTAATATTATCTAGTATTAGATTACTTCTTTTTATCTTTATTTCTGCTTACCATAATCTAATAAGCTACCATGTATTGCTGTCTTCTAAAGGGTTCTATTTAAAATAACGTTATTTTTATAAATATTTTTATAGGTATTTTTTTGCATTATCTTTTTCAATGTAGTGACTTGTTTCATATGATGCACATCTGAACCTAAAAAATCAATCATCCCTTGTTTAGCAAGATACTCTGCTTTCATTTTTGCATCTTTTGCATAGTGTCCTCCAAATGAGTTAATGTTCACTTGAAAATACATACCTTTTTCTTTAAAGGCTTTATACTCCATAGCCATATTTTCAATATATCTATAGCGTTCAGGGTGTGCCATGACTGGCTTATATCCTAAGGTAATGATTTTATCAATCATTTTATCAAACAATAAAGGTTTTGCCATGTAAGATGTTTCAAATAAAAGATAGTTGTCCCCAAATGTCAAGACTTCACCACTCTTTAACTGTTCAAAAAAACCATCGTCTAAATAATACTCTGCAGCAGCATCAATAGCGATAGTTAAATGATGATTCTTTGCCGCTACACGAAGCTTATGTAGTCCCTCTTCAATAATCTCTCTCGTATTACAATACGTATCAACCATAATATGAGGTGTAGTAATAACTTTTTTGTAGCCTAAGTTTTCTAATGCTGTGAGTAACGCAAGACTCTCTTGCATATCTTTCGCACCATCATCGATACCAGGGATTAAATGAGAATGAAGGTCTATCTCCAAAGTAGTATCTACCCTTACTTTAGTGAAAGAAAAAAAAGAAGGTATCATAAAAGTTTACGCTTACTCTTATTTTCTTCGTAGTATCCATAACCATACCCTGAGTAATAACCATACTTACCTTTTTTAGGTTTTACATCATTTAAAACCACCCCTAAATGTTCAATTTTTTCTACAAAATCAAACTTTTTTAAATTATCCAAAAATTCTTTTTTCGAATAATTTGCTCTAACGATATAAATATTTACATCTACATAATGCATCAACTCTTTTGCATCTGTCACAAGCCCAATAGGTGGAGTGTCTAAAATAATCATGTCATATCCATGTTTAAGTTGTTCTAAAATCTCATACATTTTTTCACTCTGTATCAGTTCACTTGGGTTAGGGGGTATCGCACCAGAAGAGATGATGTCAAGGTAAGGATGACGCGTCTCATGTATGACATCAGCTAATTCAACCCTATCATTTAGTAGCTCACTTAACCCTATTTGATTGGGTAAATCAAATCGTTCATGCAAGGTAGGTTTCCTCATATCAAGGTTAATGATAATAGTGCGTTTTTTTGAAAGGCTCATAATAGCACCTAGGTTTACTGCTATCGTAGTTTTACCTTCTTGTCCCACTGTTGATGTGAGTAAGATGACTTGTGGTCCTTCTTGCTTGCGTAAAAACTGCAAATTACTCCGTAAATGTCTAAAAGACTCCGCCACAGCTGACTTGGTAGCATCAAATACTTTTATTTTGCCCTTCCAACCTTCTTCTATGGCATCAAAATGAGGGATAGAACCCAAAATAGGATAATCCACACTAGACGAAATATCGTTTTCATTTTGTATTTTAGTATCTAGTAAAACACGTATAAATGCCAGTAAAACACCTACAATAAGACCCAAAAACAAACCAATAAGTACCAAGGTTTCTCTCTTTGGTTTTATGGGAGCGTACGGTACTAATGCACTGTCTAGCATCCTATTTTTACTCACCGTTGAAGCCCTCACCATTTCGGCCTCTGCTTTACGTTTCATAAGGTAAGTATTTATCTCCTCGTTCATCTTAAACTTACGTTCAAGTTGCCCATACTTACGTTCATTTTCTGGTAAAGTATTGAGTACTTTCTTTTGTTTTACAATATTTTTAGACAATAATTCTTTTCTTTTTTTAAGATTTTTTACAAGGTTATCTGCGGTGTTGATAATAGTACTTTTGATTTGCGTTATTTTTCTATTTAGTTTCTGTAGCAAGGGGTGTAAATTTGTATAGTCTTGACGTAACTCTTTTTGCTCTACCACAGCTTCTTGTAGTTTTTGCATCAACTCAGCTAAAATGGACTCCTTATCTTCTATGCCTTCTATAGATAGTGTTTCTATTTTTTTACTTGATTTTACTTGCACATAAAAACTCTCTAGCATCGCCTCTTTTACAAGTAACTCCATCATCTCAGCTTCATAACTCTCAAGGCGTGTAGAAATGGTTTCTGAGGTACGTTCAACATTGACTATCTTAGACTCTTTTCTAAAGTCTTCAAGATTACTTGCAGATACCTTGATACTTTTAGACACCGTAGCCAATTGATTTTCTATAAAAGAAAGCCTTTGCATCGCTTCACGTGTTTTACTTTCGATATTTTGTTCCACATACGCTTGAGCCAATGCATTCGCATATTCGGCTGCACGTAAGGGTACAGTGTCTTCAACTGATATTTGGAGTATCGTTGAGTTTTCTAAATTTTGCATGGCATACACTGTTCCAAACGTACGCTTTTTCTCATCTATCACAAAACGATAACGCTTTTGATACGTCTCTTTTTCTCTTTCAATAGAAAGTTCAAAATCATCGGTTTTTACCAACTCATTAAAACTATGTACTTGCTCATAATTTAAAACTCTGCCATTTAAAAGCTGATGCCCATCTACTACTAAACGATAATGTTCATTATCTATGATGTATACATCAAAAGAGATACCATAACCATCCGTGAGTAATACTTTTATAGGGGAGTCTTTATAAAGCTCTATCTCTTTAAAATCAGTAGTGCTATAGTAGTGCTGTCTAAAATCTACTTTTTTTAATGCTTTTTGAGCAAGATATCTTGATTTAATCAAATCTTTTTCTGTTGCAGAATTCACTGCACCCTTACCCATAGCCATAGATATCACATCTTTTGCATACTCTTCTTCATCTAGTCCTACCTTAACAGAAGCAGTTGCCTTATAGATATTTGGTAAAAAGTACGCATAATATGCACTTGCAAATCCAAATAAAAATACACATGCTATTATCATAAACTTATAGTGATAAATACTAAAAAAAAGTTCTCTAATATCTACTTCATCTTCTTCAATATCCACAGGGACTTTGTTCATTATGTACCTCATAATACGTTTACATTTCAAACGTTATGTTAAATTAAATTAATTATAGCGAAAATAACTAACAAAAATGTCAAAGTATTTTATAGGTATTTTATGTATAATCAGCATTATGAACGAAGAACTAAACATAGACCCACTAAATCCACCTATATTACAGAACACATACGGAGCAAAGCTCCCTATTGCTACGTTAACACTGGGTTCACTTCAACAGTGGGTTCATGCAACTGGTTGCATTAAATCAAATATTGGGTTAAAATAAACATTATGAACGAAGAACTAAATCTTGACCCACTAAATCCACCATCAACAGACTTTTCTATGCTGGACTATGACTGTGCGTATATACCTGGGAACAAGGTACGTATGAACTATAAGTATGTTGAAAAAGCCAGTAAAACATTTGCTACAGCTGTCATCGCACGCGGGTGGAGACGTTTTGGGAAGTATTTTTTTCATCCTATTTGTCAGGGGTGCAATGAATGTAAAAGTATCCGTATCGATGCATGTAATTATAACTATTCAAAATCACAACGTAAAGCCATCAAGCGAAACAAAGAGACAAAAATAATCGTACAAAAACCTACACTGACACAAACACACATAGATCTCTACAATAAATACCATGCTTATAAAAGCATGACAGATGACTGGCAGCACCGTAACATTAGCCAAAGAGAATACCATGAAAACTTTGTAGATGGGGCTGAAGATTTTGGAAAAGAAGTCCTTTATATCATAGATGACACACTTGTAGGTGTGGATCTCATTGATGTACTAGATGACGGCATAAGCTCTATTTACTTCTACTATGACCCTGACTATGCACGCTTTTCACTTGGAACGTACTCACTACTTTATCAGATAAAACTAGCAAATATTTTAGACCTTCCATGGATATATTTGGGTTACTGGGTAGAGGGCTGCAAAGCCTTTGCCTACAAGCCAAACTTCAAACCCCAAGAGATACTTGAAGACTTCCCAGCTATCACAAAAGCACCTCTTTGGACACCTTGGGAAGCAGCTAAAAAGTAGGTTTTTTACCATATTTTAGATACAATACGCCCATGCATGATAAAGATAACCAAGAACTCCTAAGCCCACAGTCAACCGACTATTGTATGGATGACAACGAATGCTCATACATCCCCGGTAAGCGTGTGCGTATGAACTACAAGCACATAGATGTCGTGTCTAAAACATTTGCAACGGCTGCCGTGCAACGAGGCTGGAGGCGTTTTGGTAGAAACTTTGTCTACCCTGTGTGTTATGGGTGTACAGGCTGTAAAAGTTTACGCATCGATGTGGCGAACTTCAGATACGGAAAATCAAAACGAAAAACCATCAACAGAAATGACGACACCAAAATAGTCATAAAAGACCCAAGCGTCACACCCGAACGTCTAGCACTCTACAACAGATACCATGCCTACAAAGCCAAAATAGACGGTTGGCATCACCATGACATGGACACACAAGAGTACTACGACAACTTTGTAGCAGGAGCTCATGACTTTGGGAAAGAACTACTTTACTACATAGATGACAAACTAGTATGCGTTGACCTCATAGACATTGTAGACGATGGTATAAGTTCTGTCTACTGCTACTACGACCCTGACTACCCTAGAAACTCATTAGGTAACTACTCTCTACTTTACCAAGTAAAACTAGCAGAGAACTTGGGGCTTGACTGGGTCTATATGGGCTACTGGGTAGAAGGATGTCATGCCTTTTCTTACAAAGAAAACTTTACGCCATTGCAAATACTAGAAGGCTACCCACGCATCTTTGAAAAACCAGAGTGGAAACCGTGGACAAGAGAAGATGCCCGATTGTGCGATACTTTAATTTCCTGACCCCTAATCTTTTAATATAACAGTTTAGAAATTTAGGAGTATATAGGCAAATATATTGAGTGCAAAATAAGCATATAGCACATTTCTATAGAGTGTGCTTAGTGGAAATATGTCAAATACAGAAAGTGTAGCCACTAAAAATGAAAAGAAAGAAGCTGTAAGAAATATGGCATAGAGTAATGAACATCTAAATATATTTAGTGTTTTACTGTCGATGATGTCACAAGAGCTATCTATGGGGTTTTGAGAAAAGAAACGTATCAATCGATTTATCATGAAAACATTATACACATTGCGTGCTTAAACGTTGAATTTTAAAAATTAATCCATCTTATAACACTTCATAACACTCTTTGGCTATACTTTTTAAAATTCGTTTAAACAAAAGAGGGAAACATGAAAAATATAGTATATACCCTACTTATCATAGCACTGTTTACTACAGGTTGTACCAATGCAGTAAAAGATGAAGATGTGGCATCAGAGCAGAATGTAACATTAGATGAGGAGGCAGGAGGTACTACAACTGTAAACACTAGTAGTGACATAGCTCCCTTAGCAGTTATACACACAAGTAACACCACTATAGTTACTGGTAGCAGTGTAAAATTTGATGCAAGTACTTCCACAGATGCAGATGGTAGCATAGTATCGTACACATGGAAAGATGGAGAAGGCAATACACTCTCAAATCAAAGAACATTTACCCACACATTTACAACATCAGGAGAACATTCTATTACTTTAGAAGTACTAGATGATGATGGACAATTAAATACTGCTTCTGTAACCATAGTAGTACAAGCACTGCTTACTTCCATAACATTAACCATAGAAGCGTCACCACTAGAAGTAAACCAAACCACAACGCTCACTGCCATAGCACACTACAACGACAACACAAACGAAGAGGTAAGTTCTTCAGTCTCGTGGGAAGTAGTAGATGCTACACTAGTAAGCATAGATGCACATGCTACGCTAAAAGCACTACACTCAGGCACTACAAACATAGTTGCCTATGTAGGAAACATAGACTCAAACAGTGTAAATGTAGAAGTACTAGCACTAGACACTACCCCTCCAACACTCACATTAGAAATAGGTATTGCATACACAGAACTTGGAGTAACAACTACAGATGATAAAGATGACAATGTCAGCATAGACATAACAGGAAATGTAGATGTAAATACAGTAGGTACCTACACCATTACCTACACTGCAAAAGACAAAGCAGGCAATGAAAGCACAGTAACTAGAACAATACATGTGGTACTACCTCCTGATGTGACTGCACCCACATTGACGCTCAATGGTGAAAGCACTATAACATTACATCAAGGGACAAACTACACAGAACTTGGAGCAACAGCCACAGATGATAAAGATGCTAATGTTACTGTGAATATAACAGGAAACGTAGATGTAAATACAGTAGGAACTTACATTATTACCTACACGGCTATAGATAGTGCAGGAAATAGTACAAGCAAAGAGAGAACAGTAAAGATAATCGATGTCACTCCTCCTGTTATCACTCTGAATGGTGAAGCAAAACTAACGCTAGAACAAAACGCAGTGTATACAGAACTAGGAGCTACAGCAGTAGATGCCGTAGATGGCAATGTAACTGTGACAATTACAGGAAATGTAGATACATCCACTGTTGGAAGTTATACTGTGACTTACACGGCACAAGACAACTCTAGCAATGAATCTAATGTTACTAGAACCATTACGATAGTAGATGTTACGCCACCTGTTATAACTTTCAACGGTGAAGCCAACATCATTTTAGAACTTGGTGAGACCTATGAAGAGTTAGGGGCGAGTGCAGTAGACAATAGTGATGGCAATGTTTCAGTAGAAATATCTGGAACTGTAGATACTACAACGATAGGAAAGTACACACTTACCTACCGTGCGAGTGATAGCAGTGCCAACACGGCATCTCTCACGAGAACCATAACCGTAGAAAAAACGATAGACCCTCCTACTGTTGATATATCAGATGAACTAAACACAGTGTTATCTGAGGTAACAGTGCCATATAATCGCATGACTTTTGAGATAGCCACAACATCAACTGAAACACTAACTGCTGTAAACACAACACTAAGTCAAGAACAAAACAGAAGCATACGTGTTAAAGGGGTAGATAACAATGGTACTTTCTACCTCTACAATATCCCACTGCTAAAAGGTGAAAACCACATAGAACTTAATGCTACAAATGAAGCAGGGGTTACAATTTTACAAAGCATCACAGTTAATGCAGATGCTAACTTAAGTGTACCCATAGCTATGAGTGCATTTGAGCACGAGGGCATAGGCTCTTTAACTACACAAGTAACTGTTTTAACAAGACTCAATGCTATAGAGTACCTTTTTGACAGTGATGGTAATGGCACTATAGACGAGACTCAAACAGATGGTAACTTTACCGTAAGCTACACAAAAGAAGGACGATATAAGCCTAGAGTTACCATACGTACACAAGCAGGACTACTCTATTCTAGTGACATCTTTGAACTTTCTTTAGATGTTAAAGCCACAGCAGACCAATACGACCCAGTAGGTGCAACACCCCAAGATGTGGCTAAGGAGTTTGTAGAAGCATTTGTAGGAGGAGACAGGCGAAGAGTAGAACAACTTTTAGGTGAGAACCAAAGGCGTATACATGCCATTTATGATAACCCACAAAATGAAGTCATGCTTAAAGAAGTGTATAGTCATATACTGGCATGGGAACAAACGTATCATGCAATAGATGGGAGTAGTAGTGTACGCATTATATATGAACTTGATGGAAAGATGTATGAGGGTGGCTTTGAAATGAACACAGCTCATTCACATGGTTTACATGGTGGACGTAAATGGTTTATACGTCTGTTTTATTAGAAAGGAGAATAAAATGAAATTATATGAAAAAATTATATGGGTATTTGTTGGAGTTATTTTTGGAATCATAATTATAGAGATTCTTCGTTTTGGTGATTATAATCGTATGTTTGGGGTTTTATCTATATTTATTTTATTGTTATCCGTGCGATTTTTAAAAAATAAAGAATATAAATTATTTTCATTTGTTACATTTGTTGTCGTTTGGCTACTCATAGTAGTAATTGATGAAAATATAGAATGGTTATACTTTTTTATCATTTTACCTATTACGTGGATTACAATGAGGTTGTTTCGCGTAAAGTTTTATTTTTGACTTATGTTTTTAATATTAAATCCATTAACATTATTTTTAGGATATAACCTTGGATTTTTGGCTATTCGAGATGTAATGTGCAACTGGTCAAAAGAAGTTCGTATTGATTTGGCTAAACCTATAGTACAAAGTATGAAAAACAATGGGTTCCCCGACAATATAACTAATATAAAAAATGAATCTTATGTATTACAATGTAATAAAAAGACAACAACAAAAGAAATATATTATTCTAAAAGATACCCACAAGTGGAATTTAAACAAGAATGTTATTTGATGTATCATAATCAAGAATATACACTAAGACTACTCTATACTTCAAGGTGGATAGATATTAATATAAGAACTGAAGACTGGAAAACTAACAGGTATGATTTTAGATATAACGTAAGTAATAGTAATTTACGCCATTTAGATGTTTCAATTTATGAAAACTCAAAAGGAATATGTAGTCAATGGCAACCTTTTGGTGAAATTTGGGGGCATTAATATGATAGGGAAAAAAATGAGAAAAATATTATTTATATTTATAATGGGAACAGTGATGAAAATCAGAGCGATCCAGTAGGGGCAGAAGCAATTGATGTTGCTAAGGAGTTTGTCCAAGCTTTAATCAATGAAGATAGATTAGTTGTAGAAAGATTACTAGGATCAAGTCAGGGGCAGTTGGACTTTGTTTATTCAGACCGACAGAGATTGGAATTCGCGATCTCTAACTATAAACAAATAGTAAGTTGGAGTCAGAAATATCATACAAGTGGATCTGCAACAGTTAAAGCACATATCGTAACTGATAATGAAGAGATGGATGCTGGGTTTGAATTGAATGTCATTAATGCAGATGTTGAGACGGGTCGTGAGTGGCTTATACGTACTTTCTATTAGGAGATAAAAGATGAAAAGAATAATTTTAACATTGATAATATTAGTCATAGGCTTTGTATGGTTCTTTCAACCCACAGAGTGTAAGTTGGAGAAGACAAAAGTACATCAATTTGCTATACCCATAGTAAAATCAATTGCAAAGTATATAGATAAGAATGGTATTCCGAAAAGTTTAGATGATGTCCTTATCCCATGTAAAGGTAATAAAAGGGTTAATGAGTGTTATGGATCAGGAGATAGACGGTATTTTACGTTGAAAAAAGATGCATATAGTTTTTTTGGAAATTCATATACTGCAGATACTTATATATTCTCAATTGCCCACCATAATACAAAATGTGAATATAAAATCTCTTTAGGAAAAGATAAAAAAATACTTAGAGGTGTGAAGAACTTTATGATCCCTCGATGTTGGAAAAGCTGCGGTGGCGGAGTTACTTGGTGGAGGATGTAGAGATGAAATTAAAGAGTCAAGTCTTTATTATTTACCTATTTAATCTCACTTCAAAATACGCTCGTATCTTCTCTTTACTTACAATTTCTTCAGGTTCTAAGTACTCTATGTTGTCATCCTCTATATCATCCGTATAAAGCAACGCCACAGTAAAAAGTTTAAAGTTTATGCCATCAAGCACATCTAAACTACACTCAAATATTTTCTTTAAGCTCATACCACTCTTTACTAAAAAATAAATGTCATAATAATCTCTATATTTAGCTCTTAAAAAAAGTACATTTATTTTCATAGTAGCTATAGATTCAAGAGAGGAAAGGTTAAACTTCTTTCTAGTCACAGGTGTTAAAAACTTCCACTGAGCATTAAAAAAAGTAACCTTTACACCATCAAGCAACACATCAACCTGTTCTTCTGTCTGATTGATTATCTCTTTGCTTTTAAAGCTCTGAATATATGCAAATATTGCTTGCTTATCAAAACTATTATCATAAGTGAAAAAATCTAAGTCTTCACTTTTTCTATGACACAGGTGCATACTCAAAGCAGAGCCACCTACGAGTACATACTTATCTAAAAACTCACAGTCATCTACCATCTTTAGTAACAATGCTTCTGTACTAGGAAGCAAGCATTTTAAGTTTTTCAAATCGTTCATTTTTCACCTCCTTAAAGTAAGAAGCTTCTATCTCCATGCCCAAAAAGACTCTTGCTATCATAAAGTTTAGTTTTACAAAGCGTTTATCACTCTTTAGCTTCTTTTCCCATACAGCCTTCATAATCCGTTTTCCAAAGAGTGTAAACCCTAAACTGATATCATCAAAGTCAGCATATTTATACAAGTATTCTATAAGTAAGTTTTCTCCTGCTTGTTCATAGCTTATCTCTTTACTATACGACCAAAACAATCCCTTATCTCGTAGCTTATTAAACAGTGTGACTTTTTGACGGTACAACTTATGAATCTTAGAAATAGAAATATTTGACAAGTTCAAATAGTCTGCTATAGCTTGCTGCGTATACCCATCTTCTATAGCATGTGCTATGCCTACTTCTCTTGTGCTATTTTTAAAATGCTTATGAAGCTTCTGCTTTATCTTTGGAACGATAACTTCATGGACTACTTCAAGTTTGGTGTTAAATAGTTTGTCTATCTCTAGTAGCTCTTTTTTACTTAGATTTTCTTTCAAGTTTGAACTTTCTATCAGTTCATAATTCAAACCTTGCATCTCAACTGCCTTACTCGACATAGCCCAGTTAAATTCACCTATGTTTTTAACAATGTTTGCTTTTATAGGGTTAAACTCTATATATTTTACTAAACTTTCCAAATATGCTTCGTCATACACATACCAAGACTTAAAACGCCCCTGCCACAAAGGACCTACCCGTTTGTATTTTCTATTGAAGTACATACTATAGCGTGAGTTTATCTGTCTCATAATCATTGAAAGATTCAATGTCGATATCTTAATGAGTAGATGGTAGTGATTATCCATAAGTACATAAGAGTACACCTCAAAGTTGTACACCTCTGCACTCTCTTGTAGTATCTCTAAAAATTGCATACGGTCATCATTATCCATATATATTGTACGTCTTTCAACCCCACGATTCACTATATGATAAAACCCTATACTTTCCATTCGTTTTTTTCTTGCCATAAGATATTATAGCATTTTTTAGTAAATAGTTAAGACTTGACCCTATATTCTCTACTGCTACTACGACCCTGACTACCCTAGAAACTCATTAGGTAACTACTCTCTACTTTACCAAGTAAAACTAGCAGAGAACTTGGGGCTTGACTGGGTCTATATGGGCTACTGGGTAGAAGGCTGTCATGCCTTTTCTTACAAAGAAAACTTTACGCCACTAGAAATACTTGAAGGCTACCCAAGCATCTTTGAAAAACCAGAGTGGAAACCGTGGATAAAAGAAAATTAATCCCATCAGTTTTTTAATTTTCTACACCACTTTAAAAACAATCTGTCTGGGTTTACCCTCTCATCTAAACTCTTTTTCTCTACTATATGCTCAGCTAAAATCTTAGCCATAAGCGGAGCAAAAACAAACCCACGTCCACCTAAACCGTTTAGTACATAAAGGTTATCTATATAGGTCAACTCAGGCTTAGCACCTCTAAGTACTTTAGGGTAGTGCTCAAGCATAAACGGCACATCTATCACCTTGCCTACCAAAGGAAAATAATCCTTAGACCCTGCACGCATCCCACAAAAGACTTCTTGGAGCTGTAAATCACTTGTGTTTATGAGTGACGAGGCTTTCTCTTTTAGATGTTCTGCCATCTCTACATTACACGGCACGGTGTCTTTCACTTCTTTTTCATGTGTGGCACCGAGTTTTATGATGCCATCCACATTTGACCCCACAGACATAGCTTGATGCATACTCACTCTCAAATCTAGTTTGGAGCTAAAGTCCCCACGTGTTCCCCATGTACCTTTTATGCCCATGTAACGTAGGTCTGCTAGCGTGCTTTCGTAGCCTGTCGCTAGGACTATGTTTTTAGCCATACACACAATTGAAGCCTCGTTCCCACTCTCCTGAGTGGGAATGCATACCCAAACTCCACTCTCAAATGAAAGTTCATCTACACAACAAATTTTAACTTCAATATCCTTCAACAAGAACTCACAAACTTTAGGAGCATCACAATCCCCAGCTTCAGGGAAAAAGAAACTGTCAAACTCTGCATGTATCTCCAATGACTGTAACTTCTCTTTGCTGTACAATTCGTACTTGTTTTCATTATATTTCTCATACTCGAAAAACTTCTGAGCATCTACTTCATCTTTAGGTATGCGTATCACCCCTGTTTGATGAAAATACTCTGGACAGGTACGTAGGTAAAAGTCTTTTGCATATTCAAAAGCTTCATTGGTCAAGCTCTGAAGTGCAGACCCCTTCCCTATCTTAGGAGAAACAAAAGCCCCCGCAGCCCCAGACCCACCAGATGCGATGCCATTTTTATCTAGTACCAGTACTTTTTGATTTTGTTTAGTAAGGGTATGAGCAAGTGTAGCACCTGCAATACCTGCTCCGAGGATGATAGTGTCGTAGGTTTTAGGCATAGGTTTAAAGCTGTTTAACAAGTAGTGTATCTAATTCTTTTTCACTAATGTTTTCTAAGTTACTTTTGTCATAAATATAAATTAAGTGCAATTCACTATCCATAATTTTTACATAACTAATGAGTCGATAGCCTGCACTTTTACCTTTATTCTTATCACTGTTGGCTATTCTTATCTTATATACATTATGTTTTAGCTCAACACCTAAATCTTTTATAGAATTAATACTAAGCAAATAGTTTTCGATATCTAACTCTATATTTTTATATTTTTTAGAAAGTTTTTTGAGTGCTTTTAGGTAGAGGTCTTGCTCTATAACCGTATATGGCATATTATAAGTTAATCTTTAACAATTTTTTATTACCCATTCCATTATCTGCATCTCTAAGAGCAGAAGATATATTTGAGATGTCACTTAAAACTTCTTGTTCATATTTTGACAACTTTGGATGACTATCTAGCACTTCAAAGTCATTTATCATATTGTCTTTTTTTAAAAGTTTCAAAAAGTCTAAAAAAAGTGTCGATTTATTTTGTTCTATATCTATACTTAATTGCATTTTATACTCCTATTTATGAATGATTATACATTGTTTTTATTTTTTAGTCAAAAAGCACAGCAACTACTACACCCTCTCACTCTCCTGAGTGGGAATGCATACACAATATTATTGAGTATTGGGAGTTATTTTATTATTTGCATTTTTATATCCATTCCACCTCGGGAGAGGTGGAACGAGCTAAACTCAAAATATACTAGAATTAAACCGTAATCTCTTTAATATCCGCAATCCCCTTAAACGTCTTATACACAGACCCAATAGTATTTAACCTATTTACTTTTAAGGCTTCATCAGCAGCATTTACCATCACATCATCAAAATACCCATCAAGCTCACGCTTTAGGCCAAACAAGGCTTCAAACTGTGCTTTATAGTCTGCGTAGTCTTGGTTTATCACTTTCTCATACGCATTGTAAAGTGTTACTTCTGCATCTTCTTTGAAGAGTGAGGTGTCTATGGCTAAGTCTGCATCTAAATCTACATCTTTAGAGATGTTTGCCACACGCTTAAAGGTGGAGAACTGCTCTTTGAAAGTATCTGATGAGACTATCTCATTGAGTGCAGAGACTTTTTTGGCTATCTCGTTGATGTCTCTCTCTCCACTTGCTAACACAGCGGCTATCACAGATGGGTTTGCATCAAGAGATTTGTTTATACGTTCTATGATGAAGTCTGTAAGAAGTTTGGTATCGAAGTCATCATAGTTGGCTTTTAGTAGTGTGATGATGTCATCTATGTTAAATGCCAAGTCATACTCAGTTACCATACGTACTATGCCGTTTACTGCACGTCTAAGTGCAAATGGGTCTTTACTCCCCGTAGGTATGCGACCTACAGAAAAGAGTCCTAAAAGTGTGTCTAGCTTAGCAGACATCGCTACTATAGAAGAAAATATAGAAGTAGGTAACTCTGCACCCTCACCTACTGGCATGTATTGCTCTTTGATAGCAGTATAAACTAGTTCTTCTTCACCAAGTGCTTTGGCGTAGTAGTAGCCCATAAGCCCTTGGAGTTCTGTAAACTCATAGACCATTTCAGACATAAGGTCTGCTTTGGCTATGTTGACTGCTCTGTCCATGAGTTTTTCTAGTTCTGCATTGCTTTTACCTGTCTGGGTTTCTACTTTTTCCATATAGAGACCTAGCAACCTTACAGCGATGTTCTTCTCTCTGCTTATCTTGTCGGAAAGTGTTCCAAGTCCATCTATAAACTGTACTTTTTCAAGCCCGTCTGTTGAAAGTCCATTGTTAAGGTCATTTTTGTAAAAGAAGAGTCCATCTGCTAGACGGGGTTTGAGTACACGCTCATTACCTGCTACTACTTTAGAGTAGTCGTTAGTGTAGGCATTTGAGACTACCACAAACTTGTTGGCTATCTTGCCACCTTCAAACACAGGAAAGTAACGTTGATGCTCTTTCATTGAGGTGATGATAACTTCAGGAGGAAGCTCTAAAAACAACTCATCAAAAGTACCCACTAATGCTTTAGGGTTTTCAGTGATAGCCACGACCTCAGCAAGTAACGCTTTGTCACGCTCTATGATGATGTTATGTTCAGACTCTAGTGCATCAAACTGTGCAAGTATGAGACCTTCTCTGTCTTTTGGTTGAAGCATCACTGCTCCAGCTGCAAGTATCTGCTTGTAGCCTTCCATGTCGGGTACGTTGATAGAGTCATAACTTATCATACGGTGCATATAGGTTTTTGTGTCTGAATGCACGCCATAAAGCTCTACAGGCACAGAACTTTCGTCCATACGTACTTGAAGCCATCTTAGAGGACGGATAAACTCGTCACTTCTGCTTCCCCAACGCATCATCTTTCCAAAAGACATAGAGGCAAGCCACTTTTCTAACATCTCTTGTAGTAACGACGCAGTCTCAGTACCTTTCTCTTCTTTTTTAAAGTAGAGTACTTCTTTGCCATTTTTCTCAGCACGTCCTAGCTGAGAAAAGTTCACGCCACACTTACGTGCAAAACCCTTAGCTGCCTTAGTAGGCTCTCCATCTTTCACAGCTGCTACCAAAGGAGGCCCAAAAAACTCAACTGTCGCATCTTCTTGTTTTGCAGGCATAGCATCATGCATGAGTACCAGTCTTCTAGGTGTATAGACAAAGTCAAAGTCACAAGAGAGTTTGTAACTCTCAAGCAAATCAGCCCAAGATTTTTCTATGTTTTTTACGATTTTAAGTAGTGGTATCGCTGGGAGTTCTTCCAGACCTATTTCTATAAGTAGTGCTTGTGTCATTGTAGGGTTTCCTAGTAAAATATATTGATAATATTTTATCTAAGAGTTGGTAAAGAGGGGGTTAGTTTTACTTAGTCACTCTTTTTGTCTTCATCTTCAAGCATATCCATACGATTACCCTCGTCATCAAACTTACTTTTATAGTAGTTTTTGATGATACCAAAGGTAATATAAACAAATAACACCATAGCTATAACGTAAGTAATATCTCCTAATGACATCAGTTGTTCTCCAAGGTATTGGCTATGGTGATTTTTTCAAAACCTTCATAGTTTTGACGCACAGCATCATAAAGCACCACACCCACTGAGACTCCAAGGTTCAGACTTCTACCTTTACCACCCATAGGTATGGTGATGCACTGTTCAGGATGAGCCAGTAGTACACGCTCATCTAAACCTTTAGTCTCAGAACCAAACAAGATGAAGTCATCTTTTTTAAAAGCTGCATCAAAGTAAAGGTTATCTGTTTTGGTCGTAGCCATGTATGAGTTAGTACCTATAGGGTGTTTTTCCAAAAAAGCATCAAAACTCTCCCACACCACCAAGTCCAAATCTTTCCAATAATCCAACCCTGCACGTCTCACTGCCTTGTCATCTATATCGAACCCAAGTGGCTTTACAAGATGCAACGTCGCACCTAGGTTGACACATAGTCTTCCGATAGTTCCTGTGTTTGGTGGGATTTGGGGTTCTACTAGTACGATATTGAACATGCTATTTCCTTATTAATCGCACGGAGTGCGTCTTTGTCATCTCGAACACCCTTGAAAGCAAAGCGATTTGAGAGAGATGACGCTTTTTTGCTTCGTTTTTTCTAAAAAAATGAAGAGAAAAACAACGCCTCATTTCAAATAAGAGGCAATTAGAATAAACTTATAAATATTTTTAAAATATAACCGTCTTATTCCCATTCACAAACACCCTATCATTAAGTACTAAAGCCAAAGCTCGTGACAACACTATCTTCTCACCATCACGCCCTGCTCTTTGCATCTCTTTCCAACCCAAACGGTGGTTGACAGGGATGACATCTTGAGCGATGATAGGGCCTTCATCTAAATCGTCTGTTACATAGTGAGCAGTTGCCCCTATGATTTTGACACCACGCTCGTAGGCTTGTTTATAGGGGTTTGCCCCTATAAAAGCGGGTAAAAATGAGTGGTGAATGTTTATGATTTTATAGGCATACGCTTTTACAAAAACAGGGGTTAATATACGCATATATTTAGCAAGGACTATGTAGTCAAAGTCAAACTTGTCTACCTCAGTCATGACTTTTAACTCATGGGCTTCTCTACTAAGTCCCTCAGCAGACACATGGATGAAAGGGATGTCAAAACGCTCTACAAGTTCCTTAAGTGTCTCATGGTTTCCTATGACGCACTTTATCTTAGCACCTAGTTCACCATCTGCATGACGCACGAGTATGTCGCCTAAAGCATGAGACTCTTTAGTCACCATGAGTATGATGTTCTTATCTTTTGGTTCTATGACTCTAATGTGTGCATCATTAAGTACATTAGGTACAACAGTACGAAGTTCCTCTTCAAGTTCACTCACATCAAAAAGCCCACTTACAATGGTACGCATAAAAAAACGACCATGGTCTTTGTCTACAAATTCACGGTTGTTGTCTATGTTTAACCCTCTGTCATAAAAGACTTTAGATATCTTGTAGACCAACCCTTTTGCATCTTCACAGTCTATGAGTACTCTTGCACGTTTTTCCATCAGAAAGCCTATATAATGAATAAATATTTGAAACTAATTTTTAAAACAACTAGTTGTTTGAGCCCTCTGCTGAAGAGGACACAGCGTCAGCGTAGCAAAGATGAGCTTTGCTCATTTTGCGTCCTATCTAGATGAATAATCAGCGACTATGTCACCCATCTCTGTACACGTCATAATCTCTTTCGCATCAAAGTCACCAAGGTCACCTGTACGGTACCCCTCAGAAAGTGCTTTTTTGATGGCAGCATCTATCTTATCCGCAGCTTCTTCTTCACCAAGTGCATAACGTAACATCATAGATGCAGATGAGATAGTCGCAAGTGGGTTAGCTATGCCTTGACCTGCAATGTCTGGAGCAGAACCGTGTATAGGCTCAAATAAGCCAACACCTTTACCTGTACTAGCTGATGGAAGTAGCCCAATAGAACCACTTAACATCGAAGCAGCATCTGAAAGAATGTCACCAAAAATATTTCCTGTCAAAATGACATCAAACTGCTTAGGGTCACGGATGAGTTGCATCGCTGCGTTGTCTACATACATATGTGAAAGTTCTACTTCAGGGTAATCTTTAGAGACCTCTTCAACTATCTCTCTCCAAAACTGACTTACTTCAAGTACGTTTGCTTTGTCTACTGAGCAGATGCGTTTTTTACGTTGCATAGCGATATCAAATGCTACTACTGCGATGCGTTTTACTTCTTCACGCGTGTAGACCATCGTGTTATATGATTTTTCAGCATTATACTCACGTGGCTGACCAAAGTAGATACCACCTGTAAGCTCACGTACCACCATGATATCCACACCCTTGATGACTTCTGGTTTAAGGCTAGAAGCGTTTACTAGTTCATCATAGACCATAGCTGGACGTAAGTTTGCAAATGTCCCCATCTCTTTACGTAAGCCAAGTAGACCTGACTCTGGACGTAAGTGTCTCTCCAGGTTATCCCACTGAGGACCACCGATAGCTCCAAACAAAACAGCGTCACATTTTTTAACACCTTTTATCGTCTCATCTGGTAAGGGTACACCTGTTTCGTCTATGGCTGCACCACCTAAAAGCATCTCTTCATATTTCAAATGAAAACCTTGCGTGACTGAAACGGCATCGAGTACTTTTATAGCCTCATCAATAATCTCTGGCCCAATACCATCACCCTTAATCACACCAATTTTATAACTTTTACTCATCATTTACGCCTTATTTTGTTCTATTTCTTTTTTAGCAAACTCTATGAGTCCACCTGCATCTACTAACTCTTGCATAAACGCTGGGATAGGCGTAAATTTATATGTCTTTGCCTGAGAAACATTGATAATTTCTCCTGCTGCCATATCTACTCTTACTGTATCACCTTCTGCTATCTCTGCTGACTCTTCAAGCTCAAAGATAGGCAGTCCCATGTTAAACGCATTTCTATAAAAAATACGTGCAAACGTAGGAGCGATAATCGCTGAAACACCTGCTTCTTTTAGGGCTATAGGTGCATGCTCACGGCTTGAACCACAACCAAAGTTTTCACCTGCTACGATGATGTCACCCACAGACATTTTATTTACAAATTCTGGATCTTCATCTTCCATCACGTGTTTTGCTAGTTCTGAAGCATCAGAAGTATTGAGGTATCTCGCCGCGATAATCAAATCAGTATCTATATTGTCACCAAATTTCCAAACTTTACCTTGCAAATTATATCCTTAATAGTGAAGCTACCTTAGAGAGGTACCCTCATTTAATATTTTCGCGATTATAGCTGAAAATTTGAATTTTATCAAATTTCATGCCAATTTAGTATAAAATTTCGGTATAATCCATCTTAATTATTTCTGAGGTCTTTCACCTCACAACTCAAGGATACAAATGGCAGCTAAAGATAGTATGAAAACCATAGAAGGACTTTTTAAGTCGAAGAAAAAAGGTGATGTAGTCACCTTAGAGAACATCGCAAAAGAACTTCCTAAACAACCCACCGCTGCACAAGCTAAAAAAATATATAAATTTTCAACAGACTCAAAAGTGGACATCATCTCTGCTTCAGAGTATGCAAAGTTTCTTTCCACAAAAGAAAAAAAGAGACGCGATGACATAAGAAAAAAACTTGCTGAAGGCGGAAGTGAAGACGAGTTTGATTTAAACAAAGAAAAAGAGATTTTAGAGTGGAGTCGTTCAGATTCTCCTGTACGTATGTATTTGCGTGAGATGGGTAAAATACCACTTCTTACTAAAGAAGAAGAAGTTGACCTCTCTCAAACTATAGAAGAAGGTGAAGACATCATCTTAGATGCCATCTGTTCTGTTCCTTACCTCATAGGGTACATCTTAAACTACAAAGAGCCTTTACTTAACCGTGAAAGACGGGTAAAAGAGCTTTTCAAAAGTTTTGAAGATGAAAAAGCCGCTGCAGATGACGATGCAGCAGAAGAAACAGCCCAAGAGAAAGAAGCGGCTAAAGGGCCAAAAGATGACAAAAGAGTCAAGCAAGTAGTAGAGAGTTTTAAAGCCCTTGAAAAAGCTAAAAAAGACTGGATGAAAGCACGTGAAGATTTAGATACTTTCCTTGAAAATGAAACAGACCCTATTGCTGTCTTACATGAGCGTCTTAAAATCGCATTTAAAAAAGAACTCCTCATCAAAGCTCTTTTAAATCTAGGACCCACATCAAAACTCATCAACGAACTCGTAAAAGCGATGGAAACGGCTCTTACTTCTGATGACAGTTTTGACAAAGAGCTAAAAAGACTGGAGTACAAACTCCCACTCTTTAACGACATGCTCAAAGAAAACCACCAAAAGATACTTGCCGACATCGTCAACATGGACAAAGATGACATCATCGACGCTGTACCAGAGACTACGATGGTTTCAACCTATGTTGAGATTAAGAAGCTTTTTGAAACTAGAGAAGCCAGTAAAGGTGGTTTTGATTTAAGCGAAGAGAAACTTCAAGACATTTTAGGGCAAATCCGTCAAGGTAAAGCCAAATCTGAAGTAGCTAAAACACGTATGGCAAAATCTAACCTTAGACTTGTTGTGAGTATCGCCAAGCGTTACACAAACCGTGGGCTACCATTCCTCGACCTCATTCAAGAAGGTAACATCGGGCTTATGAAAGCGGTCGATAAATTTGAGTACGAAAAAGGCTACAAGTTCTCGACCTACGCCACATGGTGGATACGTCAAGCTATCTCTCGTGCCATTGCAGACCAAGCAAGAACCATCCGTATCCCTATTCACATGATAGAGACCATCAACCGTATCAACAAAATCATACGTAAGCACCTTCAAGAAACAGGAAAAGAGCCAGATTTAGACACGATTGCAGAAGAAGTAGGACTCTCTGTAGACAAGGTAAAAAATGTGATTAAAATCACCAAAGAGCCTGTATCGCTAGAAACACCTGTAGGTGACGAAGATGATGGTAGATTTGGTGACTTCATCGAAGACAAGACTACACTAAGTCCAACTGACGTTGTACTAAAAGATGACCTCAACAACCAAATAGACGAAGTACTAGACCAACTCAACGAAAGAGAAAAAGCCGTTATCCGTATGCGTTTTGGTCTCCTAGAAGACGAAAGTGATAGAACACTTGAAGAGATAGGAAAAGAACTTTCAGTTACACGTGAAAGAGTAAGACAGATAGAGTCATCTGCCATTAAAAAACTTAAGCACCCTAAAGTTGGGCGTAAATTGAAGAATTATATCGAAGAATAAGCATCTAGGGTGCGTAATCACGCACCTTATACTTTTTGTATATCCACACACTTCTTCAACTTTTTATCAAAAGTCAATACCTCATCTACCCCAGCATACGCACACAAAAGACAATCAACAAAATCTAACTTTTTTTGGGCAAATATTTCAAGTGCTTTTATAAGGATGTACTTGTCTATGACCTGTATGTTGTCTGCTTGAAGTAGTGACAACAAAACGCTAGAGATTTTCTCTTTCTTTAAATCATATACACCCTCTAGCACATAAACCACCTCCGCCCACACTTCATTGGCTATATGTACTTCATTGTGGAGTATTGCCTCTTCTGCAACTGTTGCCATTTTTTCATTGTCATTGAGCAAATAACGTAAAATATAGTTCGTATCTAGTCTAATCATAGCTACTGTACTTTTTTAATATCTGTTGCTTCCAAGCTTTATCTTCTTCATCCATTTTATCTATGTTGGCATAGGTATGGAGTATGCCCCTAAGAGAGGTTTTGTCTGTATTTTTGCTCGTTATTTTATGTGAAAGTTCTTCGACAAACGAGGCATATTTGCTCTCTATAAAATAGCCTTTTATCTTGTTACGTTTTTTGTCAATAACTTCAATAATATCAAAATCATTCAGTGTATGTAAGTTACGTTGTATTTCTGATATAGATATCTGATGCATGGCTTATCTTTCATATATGTTTTCATATATTATAGTTTAATAAGTTTACTTTGTCAATACTATACTTCTTACTTGTTCCATCCACTCCCGTGGTGGAACATTGTCAGATTACTATTTGTATGTTGGGGTTATATTTCAGTTATGGCTAGACTATGCATTCCCACTGAGGACAAACGAGCAAAAACTACTACATAATAAAAGTAGTTTTTTCATTTGACAACCTTTAGATTTCCTCCCTCGTGACGACGTTCAACGTCGTCACGAGCTAATAGTTTGTTTTGTTATTGTTACTCTCGTATACATTCCCACCGAGGACGGATGGGAACGAGAAAAAATCCGTTCATAATATTTGGTGCGTGGCTACGCACCCTACGTGGGGTTTTTATGCATACAAATATGTTTGATATTTCTATTTCCGTAGGGTGCGTAACCACGCACCACCCAACAGGTCATTCACCCAAATTTATGTTCCAAAAAATTAATCATAAAAATATGGCAATTTGACATATTTTTTATAATATTTTCTGTATTATGTTACACTCTTCTATGGCAAATTATACACGTATATTTTTAGAGGGATACAGCTATTTCATAACTGTAGCAACCCACCAACGAAACCCTATACTCATAGCCAACATAGAGCTACTGCGTCAATCTTTCAAAGAGAGTAAACGGAAGTATGCCTATCGTATCGATGCTATAGTTGTCTTGCCTGACCATTTTCATATCATACTCACGCCCAAACATGCTAAGGAGTACCCCAAAATTATCTCTGCTATCAAACGCTATTTTACGAGACATTGTGATGTACACTATTATGCACATCTCACACAATCAGCAAGCAGACACAACAGGGGCATCAAACCTGTATGGCAAAAAAGATTTTATGAACATACCATAAGAAACGACAAAGATATGCATGAAAAAATCCAATACATGTACCATAATCCCGTGAAGCACCGCTATGTTGAAGATCCACAGGCATGGGAATATTCATCGTTTTATAAACGTACATAATCAATATATGTTCATGATTTATGGTGCGTGATTACGCACCCTACGCGGGGTTTTTATGCATGCAAATGTGTTTGATATTTCGATTTCCGTAGGGTGCGTAGACACGCACCGTTTAATACCTCATACATCCAAAATACAACATTTTGTACATTGCATTTGGTTTACGAGTTAAAAATATCAATATGTGTTCATCATTTATGGTGCGTGGGTACGCACCTTTGGACACCCAACCACCCAAAACGCATCAACAGAAAAAGAATTTCGAGCAAGCTGAAGCTTGCAAGTATCAAGTCTTAATCCCCTAAACATCGAACAGATGCACCTGTTGAACGATAGTCCACAGTATAACCACTATTACTACTATCAAAGTGAACTCGATGTGTCCATAACTGTAAGACTGTGGTTGTCCATATCATACCAAATAATCCCAAATTTTCCAATGTGGCATTCCCTGCATTACGATATCCAGATGCTGGCAACTTAAGAAAGTTAGCGAATGCTGTAGCACTGTTAGTGACACCATTGTTTAAAGTCTCTGCTTTCAGTTCTGCAAGGGTGGGTACTCTAAAGCCTACAGGGCAGACAGAAGTGCCATCTATCTTTGACCAATTTGCAATACGAATACCTCCTCCCGCATCTCCACCAGACCAGTAGTAAGGAAACTCAATAAAACTACTCCCCGCATTATTCACATCTGTAGCAACTGTACCCGTAGTAGCAGAAGTACTATCCTGATGCCCATCAAAGTTTCTACCCCATTGGTAGTAGTCTCCATAACAGGCTGTGTCTGTAGAGCTTGTACACACCTGTGCAGCTCCTAGGTTACGGTCTAGCCATACTTTACCTGTGTAGGGTGAGGTAACAAATCCATAAGTGGTACCATTGTGGGTAATCGTGGTTGGGGCTGCGACTGTTGGTGTTTGTATAGTTAGTGTTATACTATCACTCTGCGTCACTCCCTTACTATCTACCACTGTAAGTGTAGTAGTGTGTGGAGCGATGCTTAGTTCGTTAGTAGGAAGTGTGAGTGTTTTACTATCACCTAGTATAGTGCTACCCTCTCTCCACCAGTAACAGGCTATGT
>Ga0256840_1000935_pt1 | contig 28797 bp, 27 predicted proteins | sample 355202metaG_FD_185969 | JGI IMG/M metagenome (GOLD analysis project Ga0256840, IMG submission 185969) | Hydrothermal vent microbial communities from Mid Atlantic Ridge, Atlantic Ocean - 355-202 | ecosystem: Environmental > Aquatic > Marine > Hydrothermal vents | place: Atlantic Ocean: Mid... | reverse complement strand
TTATCCTTGGGCGAAAGTATCACCTTATGGGTGAAAACAGAAAGTGACTCTTTCGTTCTTCTTTTTCTGTATTATACGGTACTTCCTCTTGTTTGATTATTTTTCTATTTCGTTATTTGGGTATAATTAGGTAGAGACTTTTTAATTAATAGTGCTATGATTTATGAGAAAATACCCACATCGTTAGATAGGAAGATAATATGGCTGAGCGTACAAAATACGAAAATTTAGCAGATTTTGGAAAAAAACTACTTAACTCTACTGGCTTGGAAGAGGGACTGCCTCTCATTGCAATTTATGCATGTGCGATTATAAAATCTGAAAGATGTTCCATCTTTGTTTATGATAAAGAAACTAGTGAATTGTGGACAACTTTGGCAGATGGCACTGAACGGATAGTGATTGATGCAAATAAAGGAATAGTAGGTAGAGCGATAGAAATTAAGCAATGTATTATTGAAAATGATGTGAGTAAAAGCCAATACTTTTTAGGTGATATAGATAAAAAAAGTGGTTTTTTAACCAGAAACCTTATCGTTTCACCTATTTTTGATGAGAGAAAAAAAGTTATAGGGGCACTTGAACTTTTAAATAAAAGTGAAGGGTTTGATGGTGAAGATGAAAAATTTATGAAGTTTTTCTCAAATTTTATAAGTACTTTTATAGAATTGGCTCCAAGATAATATATTAGGTAGATATTTTCATGATGAACGCTAGTGCTTATAAGTTGGCAGAAAGTGCTAGCAGTCTACATGAGTTTTCTAAAATAGATATCTTCTTTGCCATTTCTGTGATGTCTCTGTCATAAGAGATGACACCAAAACCTTTTATGAGCAAAAGATGGGTGTCGTGTTTTTGAAAAAATTGAGGTATTTCATGGGGGGCTCGTTCTAGCCAGTCATCTATGTTTTTTGGATCATAAATAAGCACATCACCCAAAACTTTTTTACCAAAAAAATCTTGAGGAGATACCTTTCCATGTTTGAGTGAATAGGCTGTAGCATAGGGTGGCATGGTGTAAGAGATGTACTTTGCATTGGGGATAGTCTCATAGATGTTTTCGTGGATAAAAACATCAGGGTTTGCCATGGACCAACGGTAGTCTCTTTTATGACAGTCAAGCTTTACCAGTGACTCTTCAGTAACCTGATTTAAAATAGTGTCTTTTGTGTTGATAATAAAACTGTGCGTAGAGACTCTAGCTGAGATAGAACCATGATAAACAGAAAAGAAGTTCTTGTTAAAGAGTGAAAGTGAGACACGTGTTATGTCATCTATTAGGTGATTATCCATCAAATGCGAAACCTTTATTAGGATTATTTCGCTATTATAACATTCATAATTAAAATGTCACCCTTATAGATAAATGGCAAGAAGGATTAAGATGCAAACACCTCATATACCTGTACTTTTAAATGAAGTTTTGAAAAGTTTTGAAGATGTTGGTGAAGGCTACTTTGTAGACTGTACTTTAGGCTACGCAGGGCATAGTTCAGAAATGTTGGCACGCTATGAAAACCTACAACATATAGGGATAGACAGAGATGATGAAGCCCTGGCATTTTCTAAAAAAAGGTTAGAACCATTTAGCGATAGAAGCAGACTCTATAAAGGCACATTTGCGACACTCTTTCCCACCTTAAAGGAAACTCCTATTAAGGCAGTTCTTGCAGACTTTGGTGTCTCTTCTTTACAGCTTGACAAGATGGAAAGAGGGTTTTCTTTTAACTCAGAGACCCTAGATATGCGTATGGATGCCAACGCGGTGTTAAATGCCTATGAAGTTGTTAATGAGTATTCGCAAGATAAATTAGAATACATTTTTGATAGCTATGGTGAAGTACGTTCTTACAAAAAGCTTGCTTCAGCTGTGGTAGTTGCCAGAGCAAAAGCTCCCATACAAAGTGCAAAAGAACTAAGCCAGATAGCAAAATCTGTCATACCAAGTGGAGGGAAGATACACCCTGCTACTTTGATGTTCCAAGCCATACGTATAGAAGTCAACAACGAGCTAAGTGAGATAGAAGGCTTACTTGATGCTTTAGAAAAGCAACATGTTAAAGGAGAAGTGGTTTCACTTATCTCTTTTCACTCTTTAGAAGACAGGTTGGTGAAAAACCGTTTTAAAAAATGGTCAAGTGCTTGTATCTGTGACCCTCAAGCTATGAGATGTACTTGTGGTAAAAATAATGCCATAGGAAAAGCACTCTCTTCTAAACCAGTCACTGCCACAAAGGATGAACTCAAAGTAAACCCACGAAGCAGGTCTGCAAAGTTAAGATCATTTAGGTTTAACAAGGATGTCTAAACATATGCAGAAAAAAAAGATACCAAATGGCATTACCTTTGGGATGGTCTGGGTGGTTGTTATGGCTATGGCAATAGTACTTATCTTAACGACGGTGAAAACCTATTTGTCAAATCAGATTTATTATGAGTCTAAAGTGGTAAACAAGATGCACAGAGAGGTTTTGGCACTTAAAGCAGAAAAAACCATGCTAGAACAGAGTGTTGAGTCTTTAAAGTTTAAAAATAGAGTCACCAATACGATTTTTACTATAGATACAAACGAATAGGATGAAGAGATGATAAAAGGTTTTATTACATTTGCTGTAGATAAGCCCATTATAAATCATATATTGATGGTTTTTATGTTGCTGCTTTCCATTTTTGCCTATCAAAACATCGCCAAAGAGATATTTCCTGCTTCTCAACTTGATACGGTATCTATCTCTGGAGGATACACAGGAGCTTCAGCAAATGTACTAGATAAAATGGTTGTAGGAACGATAGAAGATGGCTTAAAGGGTATCTCTGAGATAGATACCATCTATACGACGATACAAAATGGTTCGTTCATCATCAAGGCTGACATCAAAACAAACGATACTCAGTCGGTGCTTTCAGATGTGAAAGATGTTATATCAAATACACGACGAGACTTACCTGGAGATATGGAAGAACCCATCGCTCGTATAGCAGTACATGACTATCCTGTGTTGCTTGTTGCTATATCTGGTGATGTTTCAAAGTCTAAACTTATAGATGCTGCAAATGAACTCAAAGGTAAACTGGCTCTCATTAAAGACTTATCAGGTATAGACATCCGTGGGGACGCAGATGATGAGGTACTTATCACGCTTGATCAGAAAAAACTTGAAGCCTACGGGCTTGAAAAAAGTGCTGTATATAAGGCTATCTCAGGCATAGCGTCCATCTTTCCTGCTGGGACATTAGATGGACAGGGGGAGCATCTTTACATTTCTACTATAAACGGTGAAAAGAGTGAAGAAGCACTCTCTGGCACGCTTTTACACATAGGCGATAAGCATGTACGTCTGGGTGATATAGCATCAGTATATTTGGGACTTGAAGACGCTAAACAAATTTCTCATTTTAACGGGAAAGAAAACATCTCACTCAACATCAACAAAAGCAAAGAGGGCAATGCTATTGCTCTAAGTAAAGAGATACGAGAAGAGCTAAAAGTATTTTCTAAAAAGTATGAAGATATCGAATTTATTGCATATACCGACACTTCTATCTGGATAAAAAATCGTCTTAACTTGGTTTCTTCAAATATACTTTTTGGGTTGATACTGGTCTTTTTAGCGTTATTGTTATCTGTGAATTTTCGCATCGCTCTAGTGGTTGCCATAGGGATACCTGCATCATTTATGATAGCTATCATTGCTGCAGACTTGATAGGCTACAGCCTTAATATGCTGAGCCTTTTAGGTATGCTCATCGCTTTAGGTATGCTAGTAGATGAGGCTATTGTAGTGGCTGAAAACATCTATAGACATATGGAGATGGGAAAAAGTCCTAGAGATGCAGCCATAGATGGCTCTTTGGAGATGTTCCCAGCTGTACTTACTGCCACACTTACAACAGTGTTTGCCTTTTTACCTTTACTCATCATGTCTGGGAAGATGGGGATGTTTATGCAGGTCTTGCCTGTGATGATTTCTATACTGTTGCTCTCTTCGTTGTTTGAAGCTTTTTATTTTTTACCTCTACATGCCAAAGAGTTTTTTTCTATGGGTAAGGTCAATGTCAAAGAGGAAGAAGAAAGTTTTTGGAAGCGATGGATAGCGTTTTATGAAAAAATACTTAACAAACTCCTTTTAAGAAAGAAACTCTCTTTATCCTTGATAATTGGTGGTATTATTTTTGGAACTATAGGCATTTCGTCTATCACCAAATTTCAGCTTTTCCCTGAGTTTGATGCTCAACAGGTCTACATGAATGGTAAGATAAACATAAACAATGACCTTAAAGACACAGAAAAGTATGTGAGTCAAATAGAAGAAGCCCTACTTAAAAGTTTAGATAAAAATGCTGTTGATTCTGTGACCTCAGTCATAGGTTTTAAGTTTAACAAAGACCAAAGTTTCGAAACGGGAGATAATCTTTTTCAAATTTTTATTAACCTACATGAAAAAGCACCTGAAAACTTTTTTGATAAGTACATCAACCCTCTGTTTTCACTGGAGTATGATGGCAGTGACATGGTACGAAATAAACTTTCTCAAACCATTGCAAAAGAGGTAGATGCAGATGTTGTAAAAAAGTTTAAAACCTTGCAAGTAGATGGCAAAGATGTCTTTGAAGAGTTTAACGTCTATGTACAGCAGACAGGACTGGTGGGCAATGACATTGAAATAGGTTTTTCTCATCATGATGAGGTGAAAACACTCAAAGCCATGCAGATGCTTGAAGAAAATTTAACAGCCACAGCAGGCATCTCAGATATCTCAAACAATGCAAATGAAGGTGAGCGTGAGCTAAAACTTCGTGTCAATGAGTATGGTCAACAGCTAGGTTTTTCCGAAAGTTACATAGTCTCCATACTCAAAGGGGCTTTTCTTAAAGCTGAGTATGCAAAGATGTTTAACGCTAAAGGACTCCTGCGTATTCGTATAGAAGATGCCTACAAGAGTAACAGTACGATGCTTGCTAACTTTAAACTTACCACACCCGATAAAACCCAAGTGGTTCGATTGGCAGATGTGTGTGACTTTACCTTTCAAAAGTCTTTTGTCAAAATCTTTAAAGAGGACGGTGACAAAGTACGTTCAGTCTTTGCAGCAGTTGATAAAAATACCACTATCCCCGCAGTTGTGATGGAAAATCTAAAACCTCTTCTTGAACGCATAGAAAAAACAGGTGTGAAAGTCATCATAAAAGGTGAGGAAAAAGAGAGTTCCAAGGTTAAAAAAGAGATGACTGAAGCGATGATAATCGCGATGTTCCTCATCTTCATTACATTAGTATGGATGTTTAACTCTTTGGTGTTACCACTCATCATACTCTCGACTATACCACTTTCTGTGTTAGGAGCATTGGTAGGAACGTACCTGATGGGTATAAACATGACCATGCCAGGCATGATGGGTATCATCGGGCTTGCAGGTGTTGTGGTAAATGACGGACTCATCATGCTGATTTTTATAAGAGGTAGTAAAAACTATGATGAAATGCACCATAAGGCGGGCATGAGACTAAGACCTATTTTACTCACTTCAGTGACGACTGTACTGGGACTCTCATCATTGATGTTCTTTGCCTCAGGACAAGCCCTTATCTTGCAACCTATGGCGATTTCTCTTGGGTTTGGTATCGCGTGGGCAACGGTGTTGAACTTGTATTATGTACCGTTGATGTATGCGGTGATATACAAGGTTAAGAGAGACTAGTCTCTTGACTTAAGAGTAAATCCAAGTCAACATCTTTACCATGTGTTTCAAAGAGATTAGAAATTTTATCAAGTTCTATATCTGAAGAATCTAAATAGGGGTTATTATCTATAAAACTCCAAAAAGGTTCTGGGTTTTGACAGAGTTCTTGTAAATAATATCTTGTAATCTCCCCCATGTTTATCTCAGTATCTTTAATCAACTTTTCTCTTTGTATGGCAAAAGGAATTCTTATTCCATAATATTCAGTCGCTTTACCCACTTCTTCAAAATGTACATTTTGTCTTTTTAGTATACGTTCTAAAGAGTACTCCATCACAGAAAAAACAGTAGTATAGTGATATAGAAAATAATTAATTCTTGTGGCTACCATGAGAGCTAAACTAAGACAAGTACGTAACTTAAGTGTGCTAAAACTCGGATGTTTAGGCAAATTGTTCGACAATGCCAATCTTGAAATCTCACATATGGGTCGTTCTTGTGTGAGATGGTCAATGTCATCTACATTACCATCTTTTTGCATGGGTAGTTGTGTAGCAGGCGTTTTGTTGTTGACAAAAAAGACACGTACCGTTCCCACATAGGTATCACTATCATTGTGTCGTAAAAGATAGTTGAAAGATTGGGTGTCGTCTTCAGAGAAGAGATAGCCTTTTTCTTCCATGGTGTTATAAGGTAAATTATATATAGGTCCATACATCTTATGTCTTAAATTTTTAATAATTTCAAAATCTTCTTCATTTGTTGCAAGTTGAATACTATAGTCTTTTGTTAGTAAATCAAATATGGTACTGTTCATAGCAAATAAACCTTTATACATAGTTAAATGGATTAAAATAGGACAATATACAAACATAAGTATGTAGCATAGTGTTAGATTTGTGTTCCTTTAGGAAATTATACTATAATTAATTTATAACATGACAATTGTACGACAATTGTAAAATGAGGGTTTCATGATGTCTTTTGTAAAATGGTACTTGTTTATGGTGGTAGTGTTAGTGCAGGGTTTTGCACAAGCTTCAGAGCTAGATGATCTTATAAATGATTTTAATAACAAAAATGCATTAAGTAAAAAAACAATAGATGAGAACAAAGGTCACTTGGTACTCTATAGTAGAGACAAACTTGAACGTATGCATGCTAAAACGCTAAAAGATGTATTTAAAACCACCCCAGTATTGTATTATCATGAAAACAGATATGCACAGCCAGATCCTTTGACTTCAGGGGCATTTGAGCCGTATAGAAGCAACTTTATACGTATGTATATAGATGGTGTAGAGGTGACACAAGGGTGGATGGGAAGCGGTATTGTACTGTATGGCGATATAAATATTGATTTTGTAGACCACATAGAGTTTTACTATATGACGCCTTCTTTTGAAACGACGACTGAGCCAGCGTATTTGACTATCTTTTTATATTCCAAAGAAGCAGAACGTGACTCTGGTGGAGCAGTGTCTTTAGCAACTGGAAGTAGAGGAACCAATACCCAAACTGTCAGCTATGGAGACAAAAAAGAAGCGTTTTCCTATATGGTAAATCTTTCACATACGGATGCTAAACGAGAGAAGATACCAAATGGTACGTCACGACCACTTTCAAGAGACTTTGAACGAACACAACTTTTCTCCTATATCAAGTCTGAAAATCAAACTTTCCATCTACAGGTACTGAAAAAAAATATGGACTCTTTAGCAGGACTCTCTTTAGATGCAACACCATTAGTTTCAGAAATTGACTATCTAAATTTACATGTAGACTATAGTATAACATTTTGGGAACACTGGAAAGCACAGTTTGCTTATGAGTATTTGGACTCAGAGATTAGACAAGAAGATGACAATCCTTTCTCTTTTGGAAGCACATTTTTAGGAAAAAAACTTTATACAAAAGGGAAAAATAGTACAGTAAATACTGAACTAACCTATAAAAATACTCTAGGTAACCACCGTATCACAACAGGTGTAAAGTACAGAATGAAGGGTATTGATTCGTATGAGACTATAGACACAAGCACAGAAACAAATATAGCTGTAATTCCTCTAAACTTTGACAATGAAAGTATTGTCTCTCTTTTTTTTCAAGACCAATACCGTTTAAAAGAGAATCAATTGTTAACTTTAGGTTTAGAATATAATAATATCACACGAAATGGAGGGGTTAGTGATGATGAACTGTTTCAGGTACGTCTAGGGTATCTTTACTCAGGTGAGAAATGGAGTTATAAAACTTACCTCTATCGTAGCATGTTTGCACTAGAACCTTTTGGACGTTACCTTCATTTAGAGTTTACCAATAGTGTGAAACCACAAGTTACAAGAGGTATAACACAAGAGATTGCTTATAAAAGTGAAAATGCGTATACGAGACTTACCGCTCTTTATATGCAGGATAAAAATGGTCTACTTGAAAATAACCATGCAGGTGATACAAAATACTTCTTTGGCATTTTCAACTATAACTATCGTTTTGATGTGAACAATATGATGGATTTGCAGCTCTACTATGCACATTATAAAGACATAGGTAACTTAAATAAATTAGAAGATTATAGTGGGTATGTAAGTTTTTCAAACAGTTATGAAAATTGGTCCATTTACAATGGCGTAGTATGGCATCAAAATAGTATAGATAACAAGAATTATTTTGATTTAACGAGTTCTATCTCATGGGAAGCAAGCCGAAATCTCACGTTTACGTTAAAAGGTGATAATTTACTAAATAAAGCAAAAACGACGAAACTGTTTAGGATAGATCCATTAACGGGGGGCAACTTAAAGCCATTTGACATTTCACCTATAGATCAGCTTATTATGCTGGAAGTTGAGTATAGATTTTGAAAAAGTTAATCATCATACTTTTGCTCTTATATGGACAGGCATATGCGTTAGAAGTGCGTAGTACACTAAAGCTTTATCACCATTTATTTTCCTCGATGAGTTCTAAAAAGAGTGTAAATGTATATGTGGAAGATGTGGAGTATGCGAATATCTTTGTAAAATCTAAGTATATTAATCTTGTTTCAGATGTAGATAAAGCAGATTTTATATTGGTTACAACTGATAAGATGTTGATGAAGTTAAACACTAAACATATGTCAAACGACACAATTATTATAACAAATAAGTACAGTCATATGACACAATCAGATAAGATTGTGGGTGCATTTTACTATAGAAAAGGTAGAAAGCAGTTTTTGTTTGTAAAACCTAGGTTGGAAGAACATAATGTTACGCTTCCTTCTATGTATAAAAAATATATAGTAGATGAGTTATGAAACAGCAGTATATAGATAAGTTTCTTATTTTTTTAATAGCCTTACTTATGGTATTTGCTATTTTCTTACAAGTGACAACCTATAACAGTACTCAAAATCTTCAAAATGCTGAAATAGAACGTTCTAAACTCTATGCTAAAAAAATAGTAACACTTTTAAGGCTAGCAACTTCAGACAATATAGAAAAAACTTTAGATGAAAAACTTTACTTGCGTGATGGCATTAATAAAGTATTGTATGCGTTCTTAACAGAGCAGTATAAATATATATTTTTATTGAAAAAAGACAGTAAAAATAAGTATCGTTTTTTGGCAGACGGGTCACAGAAAGATACCATACCTTACAAAGAGTACTTCTTCCCCAAAAGTACACAGTTTGACAAAGTCTATGAATCACAAAAAATGCAACTGCTTACACAAGGTGATGAAAATGAGGAGTTGTGGGTTTCGTTAGTCTATCCTGTGATGAATGATAAAGGTGTGGAGGCACTTTTAGTTTTAGATTTGTCAAAAGAATATGCAGCGTATTTGCAGACTTTTAACTCACCACTCATGAAAGTTATCAGATTTATGCAGTGGTTTTTAGCGTTAAGCTCTTTACTTTTGATATTTTTAGCCTATAGATATTATAAAGCAAGAGAGGTATTGACTAAAGACGCACTTACATTGGCCAATACAAAGTTTTATCTCAATGAATTCTTTTATACCCATAAGGTAGATAATTATTATTTTATTTTGATGGATATTGATGACTTTAAACTTATCAATCAAAGACACAATAGACAAATTGGAGATGCTGTGTTACGTTCTTTTGTTGAGCGTTTGAACATAAATTTACCTAAAAAATCAAGTATTATTCGTTTAAGTGGAAGTGAATTTTTAACGCTGATACCTAAAAAGGAAACAAAAGGTTTCAAAGCGTTTGTGGAAAGTTTGTATTCTTCTTTAGTTAACTCTTCATATAGTGTACATAAAAAAGAGGTTGCCATTAGTCTCTCAATGACAGCGATTGATACACCTAATGATGTACGAAAAATAGACAATATTTTACGTCTTTTAGATGAAAAGTTATTAAAGATTAAAAAAACGGGTAAAAATAGACTAGAGATATTGAAAAATATTTCTATAGCAGAAGTACGATATACCAGTATGGACTACATAAAAGATGCATTAGAACATGAGCGTTTTACTTGTTTATATCAACCTATATGTTCGAGTGATAGCAAAGAGATAGTTAAGTATGAAGTTTTAGTTCGCATGATTGATAGGGATGATAAAACAAAGCTTGTAACACCCAAATATTTTTTAAATACTATACGATGTACTAGACAATATACTAAATTAAGTAAATTTGTATTGTCTGAGGTTTTTAGTACTTTAAACAAATATCCATCTATTGAACTCTCTATGAATCTTGATTTGGATGATTTAGATAATGAAGATATGATGCAACTTATCAATGAATATTTAACTAGTTATAAAGAGAATGCATCTAGGCTTACCTTTGAGATAATCGAAGAGAATGAAATTTATGATTATAAAAAAGTAAATAATATTTTTGCACAATTACGCAGATATGGCTCTAAAATAGCCATAGATGATTTTGGAAGCGGATATGCTAACTACACGTATCTGTCACGGTTAGATGTCGATATTATTAAGCTAGATGCAAACTTTGTTTACGATTTAGAAAATAGACCAAAAGAAGCTAAAATAGTTATTGAGTCTATTCAATCTTTGGCTTCTAAGTTAAAGTGTCAGGTTATTGCAGAGTTTGTACATAGCGAAGAAATATATATGATGTTCAAAGAGATAGGTGTAGAGTTTGTGCAAGGGTACTACTTGGGTAAACCTAAAGCGTTAAAAGAATACTTACTAGAGATATAACGCTTTATTATTTAAAAATTAGTTGATATTTGTATACACAGCCTGTACATCTTCGTCATCTTCAAGTTTGTCTATGAGGACTTCTACTTCTTCTAACTGTTCATCTGTAAGGTCTATGGGTGTGTTTGCGATGCGTTCATGTTTTGCAGATGTGACTTTAATATCCATAGCTTCTAGTGCTTTGTTTAAATCACCAAACGCTTCAAAAGCACCAAAGACTTTGATAACTGCTTTATCTTCAGCATCTTCTTGTGGTTCCATCGTTTCTTCTATCTCTTCAAGACCTGCATCTATGAGTTCAAGTTCAAGTTCTTCTAAGTCCATCTCTTCTGTTTTGTCAAAAGTGATGACTGATTTTCGTGTAAACATGAAGTTTAAGGCACCTGAAGTAAGCATTTCTGCTTTGTTTCTTACTAAGACGGCTTTGACATTTGCAACGGTTCTTGTACCATTGTCAGTTGCACAGTCTACGATGAACTGTACCCCATAAGGACCTTTTGCTTCGTAGTGTATCTCTTTGATGTCCGCAGCATCTTTACCTTGGGCTCTTTTTACGGCAGCTTCTATGTTATGTTTTGGCATATTTTGAGCTTTAGCATTTAGTATAGCTGTACGAAGAGCTGGGTTCATATCTGGGTCAGGGCTACCTGCCTTGGCTGCCATAGTGATGATGTTTCCTAGTTTAGGAAACAGTTTTGACATTGCTCCCCATCTTTTTAGCTTAGATGCTTTTCTATACTCAAACGCTCTACCCATAAGTGATTCCTTCAAATTAATTGTGTGATTATACTGCTATTTGGCTTAATCACATTTTTCATACTCAAAATGAGATAACTATAGAGTAAGAGTACGATATAATTTAGTATTAGATTTAGTAATAAATGGAGGGGTAGTAGTATGAATATTAAAAATTTATTACATAGTGGACATACATTCACCCCTGCTGAATATGAATTAGAGACCAAATATGTAGCAACTAATATCTTGCTTTATTTTATGACTCCAATCTATTTTTTTGTTGCTCTTTTTTATTTTTTAGAGGATGAAATGCTCAAGTCAACTCCCTACGTCATTGTATTTTTCATCAGTATATTTTCTCTTTATAGTGTACGTAAGATAGATAAAAATAATTACCAATTAATCGTCTATTTTTCTATGACGTTTTATACTTTAGCTATATTTTTAGGGTACTATGTAGAGCCAGAGTTTACCCCCGCGGCTGCTTGGATAATCATTTTAATTATCACTTCTTTTTTAGTAACCAGTATTTATGTGGGTATGTTTATAACAACTGCATACTTTTTCTTTTTAATTTATATGGATTTTTATGTATTAGAGATAAACTCTTACGAATATCTTGTATTGAAAATTGCACCTGTGCTGATTGGTATTTTTGCGGTGTATATGTTTGAAAGAAAATTCGTCTCTACCATTTTACTACTAGAAAAGAGTAATGTTGAACTAGAAAATAAAGTAGCAGAACGTACTGCTCAACTCAAGGATGAAAAAGAATTTTTAGACTATCAGGCACACTATGATCACCTTACGAAACTACCTAATCGAAATAACTTTTATAAGGTAATTAAACAATGGATAGATATTTCTAGCCACAGTAATACATCTTTCACTCTTTTTTTTATTGACTTAGATAGGTTCAAGCGAGTTAATGACTCTTTGGGGCATTCAGCAGGAGATAAGGTCTTAAAAGTTATTGCTAAACGTGTTTCTAAATATATAGATAAGGATGCATTTTTTGCTCGTATTAGTGGGGATGAATTTACATTATTATTTTCTATCGGATGTGAAGACGATATAGCAAAAGAGCTTATTAGTATTATCGAAGAGGGTATAATGATTGGTGACAATACATTGTATCTCTCTGCAAGTATAGGCATAAGCCGTTACCCGTCTGATAGTAGGAACTATAAAGATTTGATAAAGTATGCGGACACAAGTATGTTTGAAGCAAAAAAAATGGGAAGAGGAATGTATCAGTTTTACAAAAGTGAAATGACAGATAGGGTACAAGAAGTGGTACTTATGGAAACTGAATTGCAACATGCACTAAAGCATGATGAATTTGAATTATATTACCAGCCTCAAATAGATACACGAGATAATACTTTGTCAGGGGTAGAAATATTGGTACGATGGAATCATCCTACGATGGGCTTACTTATGCCAAGTGAGTTCATCCCGTTAGCAGAAGATACGAGTATTATTTTGGCATTAGATTATTATATTTTAAAGCAGGGAATGCTACAAATATCAAAATGGAAAAGATTAAACCCCAATTTACCAAGAGTCTCTTTTAACTTTTCAGCAAAACATTTTCATCGCGAAAATTTTATACAAGATATAGAAGCACTACTCAGTGAAACAGCTTGCGATGGTAAGTGGATAGAGTTGGAAATGACAGAAAATCATGTGATTCCTAGCATTGGTGATGCTATAGATATTTTAATTAAACTCAAAACATTAGGCATTAAAATTGCAATAGATGATTTTGGTACAGGATACTCTTCTTTATCATATTTGAAACGTCTTCCTGTAGATACGTTAAAAATAGACCAATCATTTATCAAAAAAATTCCTTATGACTCTGTCGATATGAGTATCACAAAAGCTATAATAAGTATAAGTAATAGTATGAAATTACGTGTCATTGCTGAAGGTGTGGAGACAGAAGTACAAAAAGAGTATCTTTCAGAGTATGATTGTTATCACGTGCAAGGCTATTTATATTACGCAGAAATGAAAAGAAAAGAGTTTCAAGACACTTTTTTCTAAGTAGGATTAAAGCTTCTCTAGCTACTATGGTTTTATGAAACTAAAAGAGATAAAATTTACTAACCCTTATCTAACACTAACCACAGAGTGCTACGATAAAGTGACACCTACACCACTAGATAATCCATTTCTCATCCATGCCAATGAAGATGTGGCACATAGTCTAGACATAGATGCCGAGGAACTAGCAAGAGAAGATTTTGTTAAACTTCTCAATGGCGAGTATAAGCCAGAAGGGACAGATAGCTTTGCTATGTGTTATGCGGGGCATCAGTTTGGGCATTTTGTTCCTAGACTTGGAGATGGACGAGCCATCAACATAGGGACTATGGACAAGTACCATCTGCAACTCAAAGGGGCAGGGGTAACAGAGTACTCACGTCATGGCGATGGACGAGCCGTACTCCGTTCAAGCATACGTGAGTACCTTATGAGCGAAGCGATGCATGGACTGAAGATTCCTACTACTTTGTGTCTAGGACTCATAGGCTCAGAACATGATGTAAGACGTGAAAGTGTCGAAAAAGGTGCCATTGTCTGTCGTGTAAGTACCTCATGGGTGCGTTTTGGTACTTTTGAGTACTACGCTTCACAGGGGATGTTTGAAGAGCTTAAATCCTTAGCAGACTACGTGATAGAAGAAAACTTCCCACACCTAAAAGGTAAAAATGACGTCTACACGATGTTGTTTAACGAAGTAATGGTCATCACTTCAAGACTCATGGCACAATGGATGTCTGTAGGGTTTAACCATGGTGTGATGAACACAGACAACATGTCCATAGCTGGGCTTACCATAGACTACGGTCCTTTCGCCTTTTTAGATGACTTTAGACACGAACAAGTGTGTAACCATACTGATGTTGAGGGACGATACTCCTATACCAACCAACCAGCCGTAGCCAAGTGGAACTTACAGATGCTCATGAAAGCTCTTAGCCCTATAGCAGACATGGAAAAGATGGAAAAAATCTTAATTATTTATGACAAGATATACACACGATACTTGCACTACTATATGTGTAAAAAACTAGGACTAGAAGGTACGCTAGAAGGTGACCCAGAACTTATAGATGACATGTATGATATGTTAGAGAGCTTACACGCAGACTATACGCTTTTCATGCGAACACTGAGCCATTATGAACATAAGGGTGACAGAAGTGACTTACTCGCTACAGGACTCTATCATGACCCTATGCATGCATGGTTAGATAGATACGATGAACGCATACAATACATAGACAAAAAGACACGCAAAAAACAGATGCTAGAAAACAACCCCAAATACGTACTCAAAAACTATATGCTTCAAGAGGCTATAGATGCAGCCGAGTCTGGAAACTTTTCACTGGTAGATGATTTGTTTAAAATTGCACAACACCCCTTTGATGAACACCTAGAGTTTGAACGCTGGGCTGGAGCAACGCCAACTGAATTTAAAAATCAAAAGCTTAGTTGTTCTTCTTGATACTTGTCAATGTGGCATAGTAGGTTTATAGATACAATTGCTTCTAAAACTAAGGTAAATTATGAAAACAGATGTAGTAGATTTGGAATCGATAGAAATAATGGTACGCGCATTTTATGCAAAATTGATAAAAGATGACTTGGTAGGACCATTTTTTATAAAAGCATTAGGTGATGACTTAGATAATGGTAAATGGAGTGAACACTATGGCACACTCGATAGCTTTTGGCTCTTGATGATGACAGGAGAGAAAGGTTACATGGGTGACCCATATATGGTACATGCTTTCATAGGTAAACTCTCAGTAGAAATCTTTGACAGATGGCTAGAACTTTTCCATGAACAAGTATATGCACAGTTCACCACAGAGATAGCAGATAAATTTTATGCTAAAAGTCAAACCATCGCAAGAAGTTTCATGGAAGGATTGGAGATAGGTGAATTTGCTACTGATGAAGATGATGAGTATTAGGAAACCTTGTACTAGCATCTGAAGTCAATAGAGACAACCTTTCACAAATGATTCGCACTTTTTACAAGATGATTCTTGAAGATAAAACTATAAACCCTTACTTTATCATGGCTTTAGGAAATGACCCCGAGAGTCAAGAGTGGCAAGAACACTATAAAATACTTGAAGATTTTTGGTTGATGCTTATGACGGGTGAAAAAGTTTATACACGAGATGCATTCGAACCGCACGAGAATATGGCAGAGATATATAAGGAGACATTTGAACAGTGGTTAAAACTCTTTTATGAAGCAGTACACAGCTACTATACACCTAAACTCGCACAAAAGTTTTACAAAATAGCAGAAGTCCTCAGTCGTAAATTTATGCAATGGCTAGATATAGTATAATCTCTTTAACAAAGGAGAGTTATGCTTTTAGAGACAATAGACAGAGGGAACATAGAAAAACTAGTACGTGCTTTTTATGCGAAGGTACTTGAAGATGCTTTGTTAAGCCGTTATTTCCTCATAGCATTGGGTGATGATTTAAACAATGACAAATGGTACGAACACCTCCACACCCTAGACAACTTTTGGCTCTCTCTACTCACAGGTGAGGGCAGATACATGGGTGACCCACTCATGCCTCATATGTTTTTGGGTGGGCTAAACGAAGCACATTTTGAACACTGGTTACACCTTTTTAGAGAAACACTAGATGAACTTTTCACTCCAACGATAGCTATCAAAATACACGGTAGAGCCAAAGCACTCTCTACAAGGTTCATAAGTGATTTGGAGTTGGATGATGAAGATGAATAATATTAGTATCCTTGACAACTAAAATTCAGTGTTACCCCCAAGTTACCCCACAAGTATTAAGAAACATGTGTTACAATAAAGTATGAGTTATATACCACCTTTTACTATCAGCGATAGCATACTTGATCTGGTGAGTCAGATTAGTGAACATATAGGAAAACTTTCTACCTTAGGACAAACAATATCTACCCCACAATTACGAAAAATAAACCGCATAAAGACACTTGTAGGTACACTTCAAATAGAAGGAAATACACTAACAGAAGAAAATGTCACAGCTATTTTAGATGGTAAACGAGTATTGGGTAATCAAAATGAGATAGAAGAAGTAAAAGGGGCTATAGAAGCGTATAAACATCTGGAAAACTACAGTTGTACTAACTTGGATGATTTATTATTGGCACATAAGAGACTTACCCAAAACCTTTTAAATACCACAGGTAAGTTCCGTCATGTAAATGTTCTAGTAGGTTCACACATAGCCCCACCACATACACAGATAAGTTTATTGATGCAGCAGCTTTTTGAGTGGTTAAGCGAGACAAACCTGCATCCTCTTATAGTAAGTTCTATTTTTCATTATGAATTTGAATTTATCCATCCTTTTGAAGATGGTAACGGTAGAGTAGGCAGACTATGGCAAACGCTCATACTCTACCGATGGAAAGAGATATTTGCATACTTGCCTTTGGAGAGCATCATAAAAGAGAATCAACAGGCTTATTATGATGCGATAGAAGCATCTACAGCATTGGGAGAGAGTACACCATTTATTGTTTTTATGTTAGAGTCTATTTTAGAAACAATCACAACAACCCCTCAAGATACACCCCAAGTTACCCCACAAGAGCTAAGACTACGAAAAGTACTTTCTTTCTGTGAAGTACCTAAAAGTAGAAAAGAGATACAAGAGTATGTTGACATGAAAGACAGGAAGCATTTTAAAGAGGTGGTGCTAGATGTGTTGTTAGCTGATGGCTTACTCAAAATGACATTGCCTGAGAAACCACAGAGTCCGAAGCAGAGGTATGTGAAGAAATGAACGAATTTGATTTTGAATCGTTGGAGTTTGTAGATAGTTTTGTTGTTTTTTTAGATATTTTAGGTTTTACTGAGCTTGTATATAGTGATAATAAAGAAAAATTACAACAAATCAATGTATATTTTTGGGTAGTTGAAAAATATTTAAAAAGTTTAGAACTAGAATTAGATGAAATAAATAAAGACAGCATTGAGTTAGGTGCAAATCATGATACATTATTGAAGCTTGATTATATTCTTATTAGCGATTCCATTATTATTACGGTTAAACAAATAAAATATGATTTTACTGATATGCATTATGATAAATTTAAGTCTTTAGATAAATATTTTAATGATACCAATACAGTTAAAAAGATTAAGCCTATAAAAGAAAAACAAAAAGAATTGTATTTATTGATAAAGGAACAGATAAATCAATATAATACGCTTAATAGATTAGGTTTTGAAAAGCTTTGTGGAGCAATTGAAAAGATACAAAAAACTTTAGCAAGTCAAGATGTTTGGCTGAGGGGAGCTATTACTGTAGGTGCAACATCTATAAGTACTAACAAAAAGCAAATTGTAGGAAAAGCATATATTGATGCATATAAATTAGAAAGCAAAGCTATTTATCCACGAGTTATTATTGACGAAAAAATTATTCAAGAATTATATTATAAAAATGAAGAAAAATTTATTAAAGGTACACCTTATATGTTTCATTGGGATAATGTAACTTTAGAAAAGGACATACCTCTATTTATTGATTATATGCGATTTCCTACTGCTATTGATGATAATAAAGAACTTGTTGAGAGTGTAGTTAAAAATATTTTGAATAATTATAAAAGTAGTAAAGGAAAGGATCATCATATTAAGTATGAATGGATGGCAAAATATATGAAAATATGTTTGGAACGTGGAAGTGAATCATATTCTTATTTATTAGATGAGCTAAATAATATTAATTAAAGGAACAAAAATGACCCTAGAAAAACTACAACAAACCATAAAACAAGAACTAGGCGTACTCTTGTACTTTTCAGGCGAACACTGCAATGTTTGCCATGCATTGCGTCCAAAGTTTAGAGAGCTTTTTGATGCAGAGTTTTCACAAATCAAACAAATCTACCTAGATGCAGAAGAACATAGAGAAATTGCGTCACATTTTCAAGTACTTTCACTCCCCACGATGATAGTCTTTTTAGATGGTAGAGAGTTTGCGAGAGAGGGTAGAACTGTGAGTTTGCATAAAATGACAGAGCAGCTGGCACGTCCTTATGGGATGATGATTTCGTAGGGTGTTGTAAGGGTACAACACCCTACAAGTTACTGCTTGGTAATTATAGAAATATTTTCAAACCCTTTAGACTTCAATATGTCTATCACCGATACAAAGTACTCAAAGGCAGATGCTTTGTCCATGTGTAGTGAGACTAGGTCTTTTTTAGGGTCAAGTTTGAGGAGTTTTCCCTTGATAGCATCAAGAGGGAGTTCTTCTTTGTCATAAAAGTATTTGCCTTCTTTGTTTATGGCGATGTGTATAGACTTTTTCTCTTCGGCTTTTTTAGAACTAGCAGAGGGAAGGTCTACTTTGATGGTTTGGTTTTTTACAAAAGTCGAGGTAGCCAAGATGATAACAAGAAGTACTAACACAATGTCAATAAATGGCACGACATTCATTTTGTCAAATCGTTCGCGTTTCATAAACGGTTCCTTTTTGGACAAAGTTCAACAAAGGACTCTTCAGCAGAGGGCTCAATCGACTGGTCGATTTGAAGAGTTACATATTGTCTCATGCTATTTCTCATCCTGCATGATTTCCCACTTGGAGAGAAGCACATCTACTTTAGTAAGCAGAGCATTGTAAAGTACTGTAGCAGGTATGGCTACAACTAAACCTGCTGCAGTGGCTTTCAGTGCAAGGGCAAGGTGTTTCATGATTTCCCCTGGGTCTATGGTGTCTTGTTGGTCACCGATGATGTAAAAGGTGAGGATAATAGCGATAACCGTACCAAGTAACCCAATATAAGGGGCGTTTGAGCCGATACTTGCGATGGTAGCAAGACGTTTTGAGAGGTCTATTTCAAGAGCTAGTTTGTGTTTGTATCTGCTAAGGTCAACTGAGCGGTAGTAGAGGATTCTTTCTATGGCGTAGGCAAAGGTGATAAAACTTAGAAGTATAAGTAGACCGATAATCCCATAATCTACGACGTCTTTGAGTTGTTCAATAGGCATTTAATTTCCTGATAATAAATTGAATAGATTATATTCTAAGTATGTTAAGAGAATGTTAATGAAACAATTTACAAAATGTATCAAAATAGGCTATATAAACTACTTTATTATGTTAATCAAAAAAAGATATAAATGTAAAATACCCAAATAAAACGTCCTAGAAGCGATTTTGAGTAGTTTTTAAGTCATTTTACACCTGCCATAAGATAAAATCTATGTACTTTGATTTAAAAGGAAGAAGATTGTCTGATTTATTTGAAAATAGTGAAAATACACAACCCATACTTATAGAAGACAGTATGAAGGCTAGTTACCTTGACTACTCTATGTCAGTTATCGTAGGGCGTGCCTTACCAGATGCTAGAGATGGGTTAAAACCTGTACACAGACGTATATTGTATGCGATGGAAGACTTACATCTTTCTCACAGAAGTCCCTATAAAAAATCGGCACGTATCGTCGGGGATGTCATCGGTAAGTATCACCCACATGGGGACAACTCGGTGTATGATGCACTCGTACGTATGGCACAAGACTTTTCCATGCAAGCACCACTTGTAGATGGTCAAGGAAACTTCGGTTCAGTTGATGGTGACAACGCAGCTGCGATGAGATATACCGAAGCACGTATGACTAAGATAGCCGAAGAGCTACTCTCTGACCTTGACAAAGACACCGTAGACTTCGTGCCAAACTACGATGACTCTATGAGCGAGCCAGATGTATTACCAGCTCGTGTACCAAACTTGTTACTTAACGGTTCATCTGGTATTGCAGTTGGTATGGCTACGAATATCCCTCCTCATAGACTGGAAGAACTTGTTGAAGCGTTAGTGTTGCGTATTGATAACCCCGAGTCAACGGTTGAAGATATGATGGCTATTGTCAAAGGTCCTGACTTTCCAACGGGTGGGATTATCTTTGGTAAAAAAGGTATTACTGATGCCTATACTACAGGGCGTGGACGCATAAAAGTACGTGCGAAAACGCATATAGAAGAGACAAAGACAAAAGAGATTATTATCATTGATGAGCTTCCTTTTCAAGTAAACAAGTCTCGTCTTATAGAAAATATCGCACAACTTGTACGTGACAAGCACATAGAAGGTATCTCAGAGATACGTGACGAGTCTGACCGTGAGGGTATGAGAGTAGTCATCGAGCTTAAGCGTGATGCCATGTCTGAGATAGTAGTAAACAACCTCTTCAAACAGACACAAATGCAAGTGACCTTTGGTATCATTATGCTTGCTATTAACAACAAAGAACCAAAGGTATTTAACCTTATGGAACTGTTTGATATCTTCTTAAAACACAGAAAAACGGTTGTTATTAGAAGAACTATCTTTGACCTTGAAAAAGCAAGAGCAAGAGCCCACATCTTAGAAGGTCTTAAAATTGCTGTTGACAACATCGATGAAGTGATTAAAATCATCCGTGCTTCTTCAGATGATGCAGATGCAGCAGAAAACCTCATGTCACGCTTTAAACTTTCTGCTATTCAAGCAAAAGCTATCTTGGAAATGAGACTAAGACGTTTAACTGGTCTTGCTATTGAGAAGATTGAAAACGAGTTAGCCGAACTATTGAAAATCATCGCAGAACTTGAATCTATCTTGAAATCTGAAGATAAAATAAACGTTATCATCAGAGAAGAGATTGTTGAGATGGGTGAGAAGTTTAGCATCCCTAGACGTACTGAAATTGTAGATGACTATGATGACATTGACATTGAAGACCTCATACCAAATGAGCCTGTGGTTGTGACTATCACGCACCGTGGGTACATCAAACGTGTACCAGTAAAACAGTATGAAAAACAACACCGTGGTGGCAAAGGTAAAACAGCAGTGACTACCTATGATGACGACTTCATAGAAAGCTTCTTTACGTCTAACACGCATGATACCCTCATGTTTGTAACAGATAGAGGACAGCTTTACTGGCTGAAAGTCTACCGTATACCAGAAGGTTCTCGTACGGCTAAAGGTAAGGCAGTTGTGAACCTCATAAATCTTCAAAAAGATGAGAAGATTATGGCTATCATCCCAACGACGGACTTTGACGATGACAAAGGGCTTGTGTTCTTTACTAAAAATGGTATAGTCAAACGCACAAACCTTTCTGAGTACTCAAACATTAGAAGCAATGGTGTAAGAGCCATCAACCTTGACGAGGCAGATGAAATAGTATCTGCAAGTATAGTAAAACCAGATACTAAGTGGCTATTTGTTGCGACTAAAAAAGGTTTGTGCATCCGATTTAAAGTAGAAGATGCAAGAGAGATAGGACGTGTGGCACGTGGTGTTACGGCTATTAAGTTTAAAATAGAAGATGACTACGTTTGTGGTGCCATTACCATAGAAAACGAAGAAGATGAGTTGCTCATGCTTTCTGAAAAAGGACTAGGTAAACGTACTGCTGCTTTAGAATATAGAGAACAAAACCGTGCAGGTAAAGGTGTCATAAGCATGAAACTAACCGCTAAAACAGGTGATGTTGTAGGCGTAGTAGCAGTTGCAGAAGACAAAGACTTGATGTGTTTAACATCTGTAGGTAAAATGATACGTGTTGACATGGAGCAAATCCGTAAAGCAGGGCGTAACACTTCAGGTGTTAAAGTAGTCACAGTTGAGAAAAAGGACATCGTAGTTTCTATGGCTAAATGTCAAAAAGAAGAAAAACCTGAAGAAGAAACAGATGAAACAGAAGGTGGAGCAGAAGCACCATCAAATGATGACAATACATTAGGATTAGAATAAAGTGGAAAGAACATATAACATAGCAGTAGTAGGTGCCTCAGGTGCCGTAGGCGAAGAACTTTTTAGAGTACTTGATGAGCTTAAGTTTCCCATAGGAAACCTTCTCCCTCTAGCCTCTGCAAACTCTGCAGGACAAGAGATAGAGTGTCAAGGTAAAGTATACAAAATACAAGAACTCACAGAAGAAGTATTTGTAGACAAAGGCATAGACATAGCCTTCTTTTCAGCAGGTGGAAGCATCTCAGAAAAGTATGCTAAGTACGCAGTAGATTCTGGAGCAGTAGTTATAGACAACACTTCACACTTTCGCATGAACCCTTTGGTGCCACTAGTGGTACCAGAAGTAAACCCTGAAGACATAGAAGAGTGGGAAGAGACAGGCATCATCGCCAACCCTAACTGTTCTACCATCCAAATGGTACAACTTCTTAAACCTTTGCATGACCTTTATGGCATCATACGTGTCGATGTGAGTACGTACCAAGCAGTATCTGGTGCAGGTAAAGCAGGTATGGAAGAGCTAGTACGTCAAATGCAGGCATTTTTTGAGTTTAAACTTGATGAGGCAAAAGTAGAAGCTTTTTCTCATCAGATAGCACTTAACGTCATCCCTCACATTGATGTACCCCAAGAAAATGGCTACACCAAAGAAGAGATGAAAATGGTAAACGAAACAAACAAAATCATGCACTCAGACTTTGCGGTCTCAGCTACTTGTGTGCGTGTACCTGTACTTCGTTCTCACTCTGAGTCCATAACTATTACCTTTAATGAGGGTGTAAACGTAGATGTGGATAAAGCAAGAGAAGTTCTAGGTAATTTTGAAAATGTAACCGTCCTAGATGATATGAGTAAAAATGAATACCCAATGCCTATCATCTCTACAGATACAGACGAGACCTATGTTGGACGTATACGTAAAGACCTCTATGCAGACAATATGTTGCATATTTGGGGTGTGGCAGACCAAGTAAGAGTAGGGGCTGCTACCAACTCGGTACGTATTGCCCAAAAGTGGATAAAACATGAGGAAAGTCTATGAATCAAGAAGAGTTAGAACAAAGACAGAGTGCTGATGCTCAAAATACTAGCATGATAGAAACGCTATTTGAAGGTCTTATCTGGAGAAGTAGATTTATCGTTATATTAGCTGTAGTCTTTGGTCTACTTGGTGCAGTTGTACTGTTTATAGTAGCATCTATAGACATCTGGCAAGTGGCAGTAGAATCATTTCAGGTTATCATGCACATGATACCACACCCAGAACACTTCCATGAAGACATCGTTGCAGGTATTATCGGTGCGGTAGACTTGTACCTCATAGCTGTGGTTATGTTCATCTTTTCTTTTGGTATTTATGAGCTATTTATCTCAGATATCGATGAGGCATCAGGTAAAAATGGCTCCAAGATACTTGCCATTCATTCACTTGACCAACTCAAAGACAAGATAGCAAAAGTTATTGTCATGGTATTGGTAGTAAACTTCTTCCAAAGGGTTTTACATACAGAGTTTACAACACCTTTAGAGATGTTGTATTTTGCGTTGTCCATTACTGCACTGGCAGTAGGACTTAGTTTTTTAAGTAAAGTAGGGAAACACTAGATAGAACGAAAAAGGAAGTAATTCCTTTTTCTGCGCTTAGACCGCTAGGGTCACTAAAGCCTTTTCTTTTTAAAAGAAAAGAATTATTTTTAAGGAAAAACAATTGAGTAAAATATTTGTAGATGCATGTCTAGGTAAAGAAACACCATACACACCCGTATGGATGATGAGACAAGCAGGACGCTACCTGCCAGAGTACATGAAAGTAAGAGCAGAAGCTGGAAACTTCTTAAACCTATGTCACAACCCTAAGATGGCAGCAGAAGTAACTTTACAACCACTAGACATAGTAGGTGTAGATGCGGCGATTTTATTTTCTGACATCTTAGTCATCCCCGATGAAATGGGTATGGATTTGTCTTTTGTCAAAGGTGAAGGCCCAAGATTTTCTGACCCTTTGACTTCACAAGCAGACTTAGACAGACTCATAGGTGGAGACGAGGCAGCGTCTAAGCTCACATACGTATTTGACACCATCAAGCTACTACGTAAACAATTAGACGAAAGAGGAGACGACATAGCCCTCATAGGCTTTACAGGAGCTCCTTGGACACTGGCTACGTACATGATAGAAGGACAAGGTACTAAAACGTACAACATCTGTAAAAAAATGATGTACTCTAACCCTGAACTACTCCATAACATACTTGCTAAAGTGACAGAAGTAGTCAAACTTTACATGGAAAAACAGATAGAATCGGGTATAGACGTAGTACAAATCTTCGACTCATGGGCAGCAGCCATAGAGCCAGGTAAATATGATGAATTTTCATGGAAGTACATGGTAGAGATAGCAGATTACTTGAAGTCTAAATACCCAGACACTCCTATCATTATGTTTCCTAAGGGTGTGGCATCGTTCATTGAACGTGGTCAAGTCTATGGAAACTTCGATGTCTTCGGTGTAGACTGGGGAACCCCTATGGCTATGGCAAAAGAAAAACTAGGAGACAAGTACGTCCTCCAAGGAAACATGGAACCATGCCGTCTCTACTCCAAAGAAGCCACAACTGTTTGTGTAGAAGCCATACAAGAGGTTATGGGTGGTAAGCGTCACATCTTCAACCTCGGACACGGCATCTTGCCAGATGTACCTGTAGAAAATGCAAAGCACTTTGTGTCTGAGTGTCAGAGAGTGAGTGGCAAAAAATAGCATTGATACTCCTTTAAGCACACTTCTGTTATTATATGTATAGATATTATACATATAGTATAAGGAGTATACAATGAATGTCATTAAAGTACGTAAAAACTTCATCTTAGACAAAGAAGTGGTCGAAAAAGCACAAGATATTTTAAAATCCCAACACAAAAATTTTACAGAGGTGATAAACCTTTATTTTAGAGCCATTGTGAAAGACCCTGACATTTTAACAACCATTGAAAAGTCTGCCAATAAGCGTACGGGTTCGTTTATAGGTTTGCTCGATGGACAAGTAGGAGATGCAGACTACAAAGCGTTGAAAAAAGAGTACATTAACGAAACAAAGAAACTTTAATGCATGTCTTTTTAGATGCTAACATTTGCCTAGACTTACTAGATACTACTAGACCTACATCGTCACGTTCCGTGAGCTGGTACATGAGATATAAAGATGACAGTGCTTTGACGTTTTGTTTCTCTGGAGACTTCATCACTACTTTTTACTATGTGTTGAGTGAAAGACGCAAGATAGACAAACAAAAGGTAGTTACTGCCATAGATGCCTTAAGCTTTGAGGTGCAACCCTTTTACATCAATCATAATGACTTTTTACAAGCCAAAGATACCTTTGGCACGCATAAGCTAGAAGACTTTGAGGATTTGCTCATACTGTATTCTGCCCTGCGTTGTGGCTGTGATAGTTTTTTAACTAACGATACGCAGCTTTTGACATTGAAGTCTTTTGAGACTATGCAAATAGAAGGAGTGTAGTTTGGAGCTGGTATATCTATGGGTAGAAGAGTATAAAAACATCCACGAGCAGGGGTTTAATTTTTCTTTAGAATATTACAATATATTAGGATATAGTCATTGAATAAGCATATAGAAGAAAACTTAAAACATTATATAAGTATTGAAAATCCAGAGTATGCAGTATTGCTATCAGGTAAATGGGGTAGTGGTAAAACATATTTTATTAATAAGTATGTTAAAGAGAATATAGATAATGTACAGATTAAATTTCTTAAAATAAGCCTATTTGGATTAAGTAAAGTAACACAAATAGATGAAATAATATTTCAAAAATTACATCCAGTATTAGGACATAAATATGCAAAAATGACTGGAAGTATGTTGAAAAGTGCTTTGAAAATTGGTTTGAATTTTGATTCTGATGGAGATGGAAAATCAGATGGCAGGTTGACTATTGACCCTAAAGAATTTGCTTTCTTTTCAGATGATAAAAAATCAACAAAAGAGTTAATTTTTATTTTCGATGACTTAGAGCGAACAAGTATTGAATTGTCTGAAATATTAGGGTATATCAATTATTTAGTTGAACAGTCGGAGTTTAAAGTTATTATTTTAGCGAATGAAGAAGAGATTAAGAGTAAAGATAATTTTAATAAATTTAAAGAGAAAATTATTGGTAAGACTTTTGAAGTTCAGCAAGATTTAGATGCAACTTTTGATACTTTTATAAATATTGGGGAGAACGCAAAAGATGTATTATATAAACATAAAACACTTATCAAAAATATTTTTATAAAAGCCAAATACAATAACTTGAGGCATATAAGACAAACAATATTAGATTTTGAATATTTCTATACTCAATTAGAGAAGAAATTTCAAGAGCATGATGGTGTAATGAAGAATTTGGTTAATGAGTTTTTTATTTTTTCTATAGAAATAAAAGGGGGAGCTTTAAACCATAAAAACTTTAATACCTTTGATTATTATCTAGGTATGTTATCTGAAAAAACTAAAGATGAAGAGACACCCATGGAGAGAATATTTACAAAATACTCTTTACAGAATGAATATAATATTTTATTAAAAATAAAAATATGGAAAAGTATATTATTAGAGGGACATATAAAACAAGAAGAGATTACAAATATATTAAATAGTAGTAAATACTTTATCGATGAACATACTGAATCATGGAATAGATTGTGGAATTATAGAGACCTTGAGGATGATGAATTTAAAAAATATTTAGAAGATGTATCAACTAAGTTTTATGAAAACAAATATAAAGATCAAGGTAAATTATTACATGTCATTGCACTATTATTATATTTTTCAAAATGTAAAATGTACAATGAGACCCAAAAAAACATCATGATGAAGGCTAAAGAAAATATAAAAAATTGTATAGAAAGTGAAAAATGGGATATTATTGATGATGATGATTTTTATGATGGAGGAGCTTATAGTTTAGGTTTTTTTGATAGAAAATCTAAATATATGCAAGAGATGATGGAGTATCTTGAAAAAGAGATTAAAAAATCTTTTGATGTTCGGCTAAAAGATAAAGCAAAATTATTACTCAATGATTTTAAAAATAATAATCTTGAAAATTTAGAAAAAAAACTACAATCTGAGTTTTATGGTATATCAATTTTTAGCAAGATGAATGTAAATGAGTTTGTTTCTATGATGCAACAGTTAGAACATGAAAATATATATGACATTACGCAAAAAATAAAAAGACGATATGCAAGTAATTATGATTTAGAAAATATTTTATCTGAGGAGAAGTTTTGGAAATTGGTTAATAGTAAAATGTTAAAAGGTATTAAGGTAAATGATAAGCCTGTTAAATATAAGTTATTAAAATCATTTCAGAATTATGTGATAAAAGTGATACTAGAGAACTTTCAGAATGAAAAAGAGTGTTTAGAAATGAGAAAAACTCAACAAAATTAGATTTGGTATGATATTTGGATTTGGAAGGTGTTGTCCCATGACAACACCAATACTATGTATACAATAAAAATAGCCATTGTGTAACATATTTGATATAATAGAACAAAGGAAAACACATGAGCAACATCATCTTCGGACCCATACACTCCCGCCGTTTTGGTAAATCACTAGGCGTTGACCTGAGTCCTGGTAAGAAACAGTGTAATTTCGACTGTCTTTACTGTGAACTTGCCCCTGCACCGACTATGAATGATTATGTAGATATTGTCTCTCTAAAAGAGATAAGTGCTGCTATACAAAAGGCACTACAGGAGCATAAGGACATAGACTTCATCACGCTTACGGCAAATGGTGAGCCTACGCTGTACCCACACCTCTCAGAACTCATAGATGAGATAAATACCTTTAAGGGGTCTACCAAAACCCTCATACTCACCAACGCAGCAAATATAGATGATATTAAGATACAAGATGCCCTGTGTAAACTTGATGAAGTCAAATTATCCCTAGACTGTGCAACGCAAAAGTGTCTGCAAAAACTAGACCGTTCTCATGGTGGCATAGAGGTTGAAAATATCAAAGCAGGGATGTTAGCTTTTAAATCTAAATATTATGGCCCTCTCATCATAGAGATACTCATCGTGAAAACACTCAATGACAGCAAAGAAGAGATAGAAAAGATAAATGAATTTTTACTCAAGTTAAACCCTACACGTATAGATATAAGCAGTATAGACAGACCTCCAGCGTATGCTGTTCAAGCTGTGGGTTATGAAGAGCTGTTAACCATAAGTCATATGTTTGATAGTTCTTTGCCTGTTTACATCGCTTCACGTAAAAAAGCAGACATGAAAGCTTCTAGTTATAGTGATGATGAGATACTTGACACTTTAGACAAGCGTCCCT